>ERZ772867.1739-NODE-1739-length-23538-cov-4.238598_pt1 | contig 23538 bp, 19 predicted proteins | sample MGYA00511341_ERZ772867 | MGnify/ENA primary metagenome ERZ772867 (study PRJEB29015, sample SAMEA2737707) | human gut metagenome | biome: human gut; feature: human-associated habitat; material: faeces | place: China | collected 2012 ... | reverse complement strand
CGGCCGTATCAGCTGTGCCTGCGGGTGGGGGAGACCCATCTGGAGGGGACGTGGCGCTCGACAGAGCCGCCAGCGCTGCAATTCCGGGTCATAGAAAAGGACGCCCGGATCGATCAGGCGTCCTGGGGCGGCTATATCCGGCACAACCAGCTTTGGCGGGAGGTGTATGGCCTGTCCGGTGCGCTTTTGGAGGAGCAGTACCTCTGCACCAACGATGCCATTATGATGTACAGCCCTCTGCTGTCAGCCGCGACTGCGGATGACAAATGATACCAAGGAGACAGCAATGCGCTATCAGAATGTCCGGGCGGCGAAATTCATCGACCGCCCCAACCGCTTTATCGCCCATGTGGAGCTGGACGGCAGCGTGGAGACCGTCCATGTGAAGAATACGGGCCGGTGCCGGGAACTGCTGGTGCCGGGCTGCACGGTCTATCTGGAAAAGGGAACGAATCCCAACCGAAAAACCGCATACGATCTGATTGCGGTGGAAAAGGGAAGCGTCCTCATCAATATGGACGCGCAGGCTCCCAATAAGGTGTTTGCGGAGTGGGCGGCGGCCGGAGGTTTCCTGCCGGACGTCACCGCCATCCGTCCGGAGTATACTTACGGCGGGTCACGGCTGGACTTTTGCGTCGAGACGGAGGGACGGCTTCATCTGGTGGAGGTGAAGGGCGTCACACTGGAGGAAAACGGAAACGCCCTGTTCCCGGACGCCCCCACGGAGCGGGGTGTCAAGCACATCCGGGAGCTGCAGCGGGCGGCGGAGACCGGCCTTGACGCAGTCCTGTTCTTTGTGGTACAAATAAAAGATATTCACAGCGTCGCACCCAATGACGCAACCCATCCCGCATTCGGAGAAGCCCTGCGGGAGGCGGCGGCCCACGGGGTCCGGGTGCTGGCCTATGACTGTGATGTGACGCCGGACAGCCTTAAAATTCGCAGAGAAGTTCCGGTGATCCTGTAGGAGGCTTACATCAGTATGGGATTTCTTGAGCTGTTCCTCATCGGCGTGGGACTGTCGATGGACGCCTTCGCCGTGGCGATCTGTCAGGGCCTGTCCATGACGAGGATCAAATGGGGCCATGCCTTGACGGTGGGACTGTATTTCGGCGGCTTTCAGGCATTGATGCCCCTTCTGGGCTGGGTGCTTGGCTCGCAATTTTCGGGATATATCCAGCAGTATGACCACTGGGTCGCCTTTATTCTGCTGCTGCTTATCGGCGGCAACATGATCCGGGAGACCCTCTCCGGCGAGGAGGACGAGGCGGAGGACACTGCTACTGGTGGAAGACTGGACCATAAAAAGCTTTTTCTCATGGCCATTGCCACCAGCATCGACGCACTGGCGGTAGGCGTGACTTTCGCCTTTCTGGAAACGCCGATCCTCTCGGCTGTCAGCCTGATCGGCGTGACAACCTTCTGCATCTCTGTGGCCGGCGTGGCGGTGGGGTGCTGGTTCGGCGCCCGGTACAAGCGGCGGGCGGAGATCACCGGCGGTGTGATCTTAGTGCTGCTTGGCTGTAAAATCCTGCTGGAGCATTTGGGACTGCTGTCATTTTGATGAAGTGTGTCGCGTCCCGGCGGTTTCCGCTCTGAAACTGTAAGGGGACACGCAATGAAGCTGATAGATAGAACGGAGGACATACTATGCCGGAACCATACAGCATTTCACTTTTAAATGATTCCTTCCCGCCGCTGATCGACGGCGTGGCCAATACTGTTGTCAACTATGCCCGGGAGCTGACAAAGCTGGGAGACCGGGCCATCGTGGTGACGCCGGAGCATCCGGACGCCGACGACAGCCGCTTTCCCTTTCCAGTGGCCCGCTATCCAAGCGTGGATACCCGGCGGCTGTTCGGCTACCTGGCGGGGTATCCCTTTTCCCCGGAGACCTTGCGGCAGCTGAAGGAGCAAAAGGTAGATCTGCTCCACAGCCATTGTCCTGTGATGTCCACGATCCTGGCCCGATCCATGGTGGACGCGCCGCTGGTGTTTACATACCACACGAAGTTTGATGTGGACGTAGCCAAGCTTCTTCGGGGGCGGCTGCTGCAGGAGAGCGCGCTGTATGTACTGGCCTCCAATATCTCCGCCTGCGACGAGGTGTGGGTGGTGAGCCACGGCGCGGGGGAAAACCTCCGGTCCATCGGCTATCAGGGGGACTATCATGTGATGGAAAACGGCGTGGATATGCCCCGGGGCCGGGTCAGCGAGGAGGCGATCACCGCCGCCACAACGGACTACGATCTGCCGGAGGGCGTGCCTGTGTTTCTGTTCGTGGGCCGCATGATGTGGTACAAGGGACTGCGGATCATTCTGGACGCGCTGAAGCTGCTTCAGGCTGGGGGTCAGGATTTCCGCATGGTGTTCATCGGCAGCGGCGCTGACGCGGCGGAGGTGCAGGAGTACGCAAAGCCCTTGGGCGGCAAGTGCATTTTTACCGGGGCCATCTCCCAGCGGGAGACGCTGCGGGCCTGGTACTGCCGGGCGGATCTGTTCCTGTTTCCCTCCAGCTATGATACCAACGGTCTGGTGGTTCGGGAGGCGGCGGCCTGCGACCTTGCGGCAGTGCTGATCGACGGCAGCTGCGCGGCGGAGGGCGTGACCGATGGGGTGGACGGCTTCCTCATTGACGAAAACGCCGGGTCCATGGCCGCAAAATTGCAGGAGATCTGCAAGCGTCCCGAATGTATGGCCCAGGTGGGCCGTCAGGCCGGGGACCGGCTGTATCTCTCCTGGGGCGACGCGGTAAAGCGGGCCAGAGAGCGCTATGGCATTGTAATGGAGAACTACCGCATGGGCCGGTATGACGATCACCATAGGCCCATGGACGGTGTTTTGAATGCTCAGGGCAGCATGATGGACGCGCTGGCAAAGCTCCGGGATCTGGGCGATGGCCTGGCAGAGCGGTACCGTGAGGGCTGGAATGAGCACCGGGAAGGCATCCAGGAGCGCCGGGATGAGTTCCGGGAGGAATTTCAGGAGCGCCTGGAAGAACACAGAGAAGGCCGGCGGGCCTTCCGCACGGAGCTGAAGCAGAAGGGCGAAGCCCTCTGGCAGAAGCTGGACCGGTATCTGTAAGAACCTATAAAATTGCTGACAAACGGGATGCGGTGTGCTATACTGTGCACGGTATCCCGTTTGTTTGGATTTTCCGGCAAATGGCAGGAAACCGCATGAAATTTCGTGTATGAGCAGCGCACTACAAAATGCAAAAATGCCAGTGCATGAAGTTTTCACGCAGCATTCCGGTTGCCCCGCAGGGGCGCGGGAAAGGCACATTTCTTATTTTGCTATGCTTTTGCATGGCAAAAAGGGAGCGAATTATGGAAAAACGAACAAAACGATGGGGTGACCGGCCGGATGCCTGCTGGATCCGGGATCTGGACGGGCTTCACGCCATCATGCCCCATCTGATGAATAAGCGCACCGACGCCGAGGTCTACGTCAATATGGAATTTGACGTGACGGAGGCCCTGCGCTATATCGAGGAAAAGAACCGGGGAGAGGACGAATACAAGACCACCCTGTTCCACTGTATCCTCATGGCCGTTGCCAAAACCGTGTATCTGCGGCCGGATCTGAACCGCTACATCTCCGGACGGCGGTATTACCAGCGCCACGAGATCACCCTTGGCTTTGTGGCGAAAAAGCGGTTTGAGGACCACAGTGAGGAAAAACTGGTGGTGGCCACGGCTCCGGAGGACTGGACCCTCACCGCTGTGACCCGTCAGGTGGTGGGGAAGGTCCACAGGGCCCGAACGGAGAAGAGCGGCGGTGCCAACGGTGCCATGGATATCCTGAAGATCATGCCCCGCTGGTTCCTGATGCTTTTCTTCTGGGGGCTGAAAACCCTGGATTTCTATGGGAAGGTGCCTGCTGTGCTGAAGGAGGATGACCCCAACTTTGCCAGCGTGTTCCTCACCAACCTGGGGAGTATCCAATGCCCCAGCGTGTACCACCATTTGAACAATTACGGCACCAATTCCATCATGATCGCCATTGGCACCATGCACAAGGCGGAGAAGATCGCCGCTGACGGCACCCGCCAGGTGCGGGACGTGGTGGAACTGGGGATCACCTTGGACGAACGGGTGGCGGACGGCTTCTATTTCGGCCGTTCCCTGAAAATCGTGCAGCACCTGATGAGCCACCCGGAGCTGCTGGACAGACCCTTGAAGGAGGCCATCGACCTTGACTGCTGAACAGACAAAAATCGCAGAAGAATCCCATGTGAAAGCGCCGTGGCTGAATGTTTACGGCGTGGTGCCGCCCCATCTGGATTACCCGGACTGCACCATGTATGAGGCTGTGGAGCGCTGGGCGGAAACCTATCCCAACCACACTGCCTATGTGTTCATGGGCCGGAAAACCACCTACCGCGCTATGGCGGCGGAAATCGACCTCTGTGCCCGGGCGCTGAAGGCCACCGGCGTCCGTCCCGGCGACCGGATCACCATGGCTATGCCCAACTGCCCCCAGGCGGTGATCATGTTCTACGCCATCAATCTAGTGGGGGCCACGGCCAATATGATCCATCCCCTTTCCAGCGAGAAGGAAATCGAGTTTTACTTAAAGGAATCCGGCTCCATCTTCGCTGTGACGCTGGATCAGTTTTACCATAAATTTGAAGCCATCCGTCAGAATGTGACACTGGACAACATCATTCTGGCCTCCATTCCGGACGCCCTTTCCAAGCCGGTCCGGGTGGGCTATATGCTCACCGAGGGCCGCAAGCAGGCCAAAATTCCCAAGGATGCGCCGGTGCTGCGCTGGAATGAATTCCTGCGCCGGGGCCGCGGCTACCATTGGACGTACCGGGCAGAGCGGAGAGCCGGGGATGAGGCGGTGATCCTCTATTCCGGCGGCACCACCGGCGTCACCAAGGGCATCCAGCTTACGAATCTGAACTTCAACGCTCTGGGAAAGCAGATCATCGCCACCAACCCCATGTTCCGCCCCGGTGACAAAATGCTGGCGGTGATGCCCATGTTCCATGGCTTCGGTCTGGGCGTGTCCATCCACTCCATGCTGGTCAGCGGCGGCTGCTGTATTCTGGTGCCCCGGTTCACCCCGGACAGCTACGCAAAGCTGCTGCTGAAATACCGGTGCAACCTGATCGCCGGCGTCCCTACGCTGTACGAGGCGCTGCTGCGGCTGCCCAAAATGAAAAACGCGGACCTGAGCTGCCTGAAGGGTGTTTATTCTGGCGGTGATAGCCTGTCCGTAGAGCTGAAAAAGCGGTTCGACCAGTTCCTCTTTGATCACCATGCCACCATTCAGGTGCGGGAGGGCTACGGCCTGACGGAGTGCGTTACCGCCTCCTGCCTGACGCCGTACCACATCTCCCGGGAAGGCTCCATCGGCATCCCCTTCCCGGACACCTACTATAAGATCGTGGAGCACGGGACGCAAAAGGAGGTTCCCTACGGCACCGAGGGCGAGATCTGCCTGTCCGGGCCTACGGTGATGATGGGCTATCTCCACCACCCGGAGGAAACAGCTCAGACTCTCCAGACCCATGAGGACGGCCTTACCTGGGTCCACACCGGCGACCTTGGCTATATGGACCCGGACGGCTTTGTGTACTTCCGGCAGCGGCTCAAGCGCATGATCGTCACCAGCGGCTACAATGTGTACCCCTCTCAGATGGAGAATATTCTGGACGCCCACGAGCTGGTGCAGATGAGCTGCGTCATCGGCGTACCGGACCCGCTGAAAATGCAGAAGGTAAAGGCGTTCGTCATGCTGAAGCCCGGCGTGCCCGCCAACGAGGAGACCAAGGCTGTGCTGATGGCCTATATCCGCAAAAACGTAGCCAAATACGCCCTGCCCTATGATATCGAATTTCGGGCGGAGCTGCCCAAAACGCTGGTGGGCAAGGTAGCCTACCGGGTCTTAGAGGAGGAAGAACTGAAAAAGCTGTCCGAGACTGCCCAGGAGCAGTGAACTTTTCCGGATCGGACATAAGATGGGTTCTTTGCAGCAACTCTTAATGAAAAACAGACCATCCCCGCAGGCAACTGCCTGCGGGGATGGTTTTTGCTTGAAACTGTCGATAAAAGCGGTAAGATTTTCACAACGGTAAGGTAGGGCAGCCGTTAACGGCTGTGCTGATTTATGGATGTTGCATACCCCTTGCGGGTAAAGGCGGTGCGTGGAAATCTGGCGCGGCTGGGCGATTGTGTGTTGAGAGGGTAAGAGTTGGAGGGGACTTTAGTCCTGGCCGGGGACCTGGGGCAGGGTGGCAAAGCTGGCCTCCAGCTCGGCGTCAGTGGGGATGTAGTCCGTCATCTCGCCGTTGTGGAACTTCTCATAGGCCACCATGTCGAAGTAGCCGGTGCCCGTCAGGCCGAAGACGATGGTCTTCTCCTCGCCGGTCTCCTTGCACTTGAGCGCTTCGTCGATGGCCACCCGGATGGCGTGGCTGCTCTCCGGGGCGGGGAGGATACCCTCAATGCGGGCGAACTGCTCAGCGGCCTCAAACACGCTGGTCTGCTCCACGCTGCGGGCCTCCATCAGGCCGTCGTGATAGAGCTGGCTCAGGATGCTGCTCATGCCGTGGTAGCGCAGGCCGCCTGCGTGGTTGGGACTGGGGATGAAGCCGGAGCCCAGAGTGTACATCTTGGCCAGCGGGCAGACCATGCCGGTGTCGCAGAAGTCGTACACGAACTTGCCGCGGGTCAGGCTGGGGCAGCTGGCGGGCTCTACCGCAATAAAGCGGTAGTCTGCCTCGCCCCGGAGCTTTTCGCCCATGAACGGGCTGATGAGGCCGCCCAGATTGCTGCCGCCGCCCGCGCAGCCGATGATGATGTCAGGCTTGACGCCCAGTTTGTCCAGTGCGGTCTTGGTCTCCAGACCGATGACGCTCTGGTGGAGAAGTACCTGGTTGAGCACGCTGCCCAGCACATAGCGGTAGCCCGGGGTGGAGGTGGCAACTTCCACCGCCTCGCTGATGGCGCAGCCCAGGCTGCCCGTGGTGTCCGGGTGCTCGGCCAGGATCTTGCGGCCTACATTGGTGGTCATGCTGGGGCTGGGAGTGACGGAAGCACCATAGGTGCGCATCACCTCACGGCGGAACGGCTTCTGCTCGTAGCTCACCTTGACCATGTAGACCTTGCAATCCAGCCCGAAGTAGCTGCAGGCCATGGAGAGCGCCGTGCCCCACTGGCCGGCACCCGTCTCAGTGGTCACGCCTTTCAGGCCCTGCTTCTTGGCGTAGTAGGCCTGCGCAATGGCGCTGTTCAGCTTGTGGCTGCCGCTGGTGTTATTGCCCTCAAACTTATAGTAGATCTTGGCCGGGGTGCCCAGGGCTTCTTCCAGCCGGTAGGCACGGCACAGGGGGCTCGGACGATACATCCGGTAGTATTCGCGGATCTCATCCGGGATGGGGATATAGGGGGTGGTGTCGTCCAGCTCCTGCTGCACCAGCTCATCGCAGAAAACGCCGTCCAGCTCTTTGGCGGTCATGGGCTGCAGGGTGCCGGGATTGAGCAGGGGAGCGGGCTTGTTTTTCATGTCCGCCCGCACATTGTACCATGCGGTGGGCAGCTCGGATTCTTCCAGGTAATACTTGTACGGGATGTTCGTTTCGGTCTTCATAAGGCTTGTCCTTTCCGGGGCCGCTGTCGCAAACCAGCGCGCCTCTTCACTCTGTGGGACAAGGGACTTATGGCAAATAAAAAGCCGCCCTTATCCCAAACACAATTCGTGTATTGGGACAAGAGCGGCCAACATTCAAATTTTTGAACGAGCCAGCACTCCTGCGGTGCCACCCAATTTTGGCGGGATTTGCGCCCCGCCCTCTCGTGATATGCCAACACATACCGGCTTTGTTCACGGAGACGCTCTCCGTCGCCCCTACTGCGTATGCCATAAAATTTACGCCATACGGTTTGGTTTGCCCTCAAAGGCCCATTCCCGCCCACAGCTGCTCTGCGCCGCTCCCACCAAACGCGGCACTCTCTGGGAAAGCAGGGGATCGTGGGGGTACTTATGCCCTCTCACTGGTTTGGCAGTATTCTACTCCCGCAGTGGGTTGGTTGTCAACACGTTTTTTAAAAAAGTTTTGATTCAGGACACAAAAGTAATACTTCGCAGTCCTGAATTGCTCTAAAACGGCGCCAGGATGCTGCTGGGCGTTGTGGAAGCGGGCAGGAACACCACCAGCCCCCGCCCGCCGTACAGGTACGGGTTAGCGGTGCAGCTGGTTCCTACCGCCAGCACGAACAGTACCAGAAGAGCAAGAATGAGCAGAATGGTCCAGATCTGCCGCTGGGCCGGGGGCGGACGTTTGCGCTGCATGGCGCTCCCTCCTTGTTTTGTGTTGCTGCCCTATGGTATGCACCACGGGCGGCGATTGTGCGCGGGACGCAAGTGTGGTACACTATAGCTGAATGATTTTTCTGTGGGGAGAGTTTGTATGCTGACCATTACACTGCTGGGAACGGCGGCCACCATGCCCCTGCCGGACCGGGCACTGACAGCGGCGGCAGCCGAATGCGTGGGCCACAGCCTGCTGTTTGACTGCGGCGAGGGCACCCAGGCCGCCGCCCGCCGGGCCGGGGTCAATTTGATGAAGCTGGACGCGATCTGTCTGACTCATTACCATGGCGACCATATCTTTGGTCTGCCGGGGCTGCTGCAGACGCTGGGCTGTCAGGGCCGCACCCGTCCGCTGGCGCTCTACGGGCCTGCCGGGCTGGATGCCATCTGGCCTGCCCTGCGCACCCTGACCGGGCCGCTGCCGTATCCCATCCGGGCCCGGCAGCTGGACAAAGACCCCGTAGACCTTGCGGCCTTTGGCTGGCCTGCGGGGGCACAGCTGCTGCCCATCCCCACCCGGCACCGGGTGCCCAGCCGGGGGTATGCGTTCACGCTGCCCCGGGCCGGACGATTCCTGCCCGAAAAGGCCCGGACGCTGGGCGTGCCTGTGGCAGACTGGAAAAAATTACAGCACGGAGAGACGGTACAGGTGAGGGAGTGGGAAGTGACCCCGGCAGAGGTGCTGGGCCCGCCGCGCCGGGGGCTGAAATTCGTCTTCTCCGGGGATACGGCTCCCTGCCCGGCGCTGGAGGCAGCGGCTCAGGACGCCGACCTGCTCCTCTGCGATGCCACCTATGCGGAGCCGGAGCAGGAAGCCCAGGCAAAACAGTACGGTCACAGCACCTTTGGGCAGAGTGCGGCCCTCGCCGCCCGGGCCGGGGCAAAGCGGCTCTGGCTGGTGCACTATTCGCCCATGATCACGGAGCCGGCGGAGTGCCTGCACTTTGCGCAGGGGGCGTTCCCGCGGGCGGAGTGCGGCTTTGACGGCAAGCAGCTGACCTTACAGTTCGAGGAGGAACCCCATGGCTGACCATAAAATCAAACTGGACCCCGGCGCGGCAGCTCTGCTGGATGCCCTGCACGGGGCAGGCTATGCGGCTTACGCCGTGGGCGGCTGTGTCCGGGACAGCTTGCTGGGCCTTACGCCCCACGATTGGGACCTCTGCACCAGCGCCCTGCCCCGGCAGGTGCTGGATCGATTCGGGAAAGAGCAGTGCATCCCAACGGGTTTACAGCACGGCACCGTGACGGTCAAATATGGTGGAAAACTCTACGAGACGACGACTTTCCGCACCGAGGGCAGCTACTCGGATGGCCGCCACCCGGATTCCGTGGCTTTTGTGCCGGACGTGAAAGAAGACCTGGCCCGGCGGGACTTTACCATCAACGCCATGGCCTACAATGCGGAAGAGGGGCTGATCGACCCCTTTGGCGGGCGGGAAGACCTGGCCCGGGGCCTTGTCCGGGCTGTGGGCGTGCCCCACCAGCGCTTTACCGAGGATGCCCTCCGCATCCTGCGGCTCTACCGGTTCGCGGCGCGGTTTGGCTTTGAAATCGACCCGGCTACCGGGCAGGCGGCGCGGGAGCTCTGTGCCCATCTGGACTGTGTCTCCACTGAGCGTATCACGGAGGAACTGACCCGCCTGCTGGCAGCGCCCAAGCCCGGAACGTGGATGGAGCCCGCCGTTTTTGCGGTGGTGCTGCCGGAGCTGTTCACGCCGGAAAACGCCCCGCGGTTTGAAGCGGCCCGGGCCGTCATCGACACCCTGCCCGAAGGCCTGCCGGAGGTGTCCGCCCGGCTGGCGGCACTTTTGCTCCCGCTGGGGGAGCAGGGGACACGGAAAGCGCTCAAACAGCTGCGCTGTTCCAATGCCCTCATCGAGGAAGTGACCACCCTTGTCCGGGAGGCCGGGCTGGTTCCGGAAGAAAAAACGGCCGCCCGGGCGATCCAGGCCAGACGCCTTCTGGGCCGGCTGGAGCCAGATACCCTCCGCCGTCTGCTGGCTCTCTGCGCGGCCCACAGGCCGGAACAGGCGGCTGCCTTTGCGGCCCTGCAAACGGCAGCAGGCCGGCTGCAAGCGGAAAACGCCTGCTGCCGGGTGGGGCAATTGGCCGTCAATGGCCGGGACCTGATGGCGCTGGGCGCAAAGCCCGGCCCGGGCCTGCGCGGACAGCTGGAGGCTTTGCTGGAAGCCGTCATCACGGGGCAGCTCCCCAACGAACGGAAAGCCCTGCTGGCAGCGGTGAAAATAGAATTGGATCCGTGATTTTTCACGGCTTGACAAGCGAAAAATTGTGCGGTAGTATTATAACTACTGACTTGGTATGTTGAACACAACAGGAGTATTTGCATGACAGAGACACAGAACCAGCCCAAGGCGCTCATTGCCATGAGCGGAGGCGTGGATAGCTCGGTGGCGGCATGGCTGATGCAGCAGGCGGGCTGTGAGTGCACGGGCGTTACCATGCGGCTTACCCGCAACGAGACGCTGGGACAGTCCGGTTTCCACACCTGCTGCTCGGAACGGGATATCGAGGATGCCGCTGAGGTGGCGTTTGCCATGGACATCCCCTATGAGGTGGTGGATTTTACCGCCGATTTCCGGGAGAAGATCATCGAGAAATTCATCCGGGTGTATGAGGCGGGCGGCACGCCCAACCCCTGCATCGACTGCAACAAGTATATGAAATTTGACCATCTGCTCCGTTGGGCCGACGCCCACGGCATCGACTATGTGGTCACGGGCCATTATGCCCGGGTGGAGCAGGACGAGGCCACGGGCCGCTGGCTGCTCAAAAAGGGTCTGGACGAGAACAAAGACCAGAGCTATGTGCTCTACAACCTCACGCAGGAGCAGCTGGCTCATGTCCGCCTGCCGCTGGGTGGTCTGCACAAGAGCGAAGTGCGCGCCATCGCCGAGCAGCAGCACTTCGTGAACGCCCGCAAGCACGACAGTCAGGACATCTGCTTCGTGCCGGACGGCGACTACGCCCGCTTTATGGAGGATTTCACCGGCAAGCACTACCCGGCGGGCGATTTCCTCGACGTCGGCGGCAGAAAGGTAGGCACCCACAGCGGCGCTGTGCGGTACACCATCGGCCAGCGGAAGGGTCTGGGCCTCGCCATGGGCGCACCGGTCTACGTCTGCGCCAAGGATATGCAGGCCAACACCGTCACGGTCGGCCCGGAGTCGGAGCTGTTCGATACCATCGTCTATGCGAACGAAGTGAACTGGATCGCCATCCCGGAGCTGAAAGGCCCCCTGCGGGTGACGGCCCGCACCCGTTATCATCAGACCGAACAGCCTGCCACCGTCTACCCGGCAGGGCCGGACAGCTTCCGTCTGGAATTTGACCAGCCTCAGCGCGCCCCCACCCCGGGGCAGGCCGTCGTGCTGTATCAGGGCGATGTCGTCCTCGGAGGCGGCACCATTACACAGGTGGCGAAGGGATAAGGGGGAGCGGCCTAGCCCTCTCAGGCGCTTTGCGCCAGAGCCTATTGCTTGACCGTTGCATTCTGGCTCTCCCTTTGGGAGGGCTGTCACCGAAGGTGACTGAGAGGGCAAGCCCGTGAATGTAAAAAGCAGAACCTAAAGGAGAAATGATATGCAAGACCAGTATTCCCGCACCCAGCTGCTGCTGGGCGCGGAAGCAATGACCAAACTGCACGATTCCCGTGTAGCCGTGTTCGGCGTGGGCGGCGTGGGCGGCTACACCGTCGAGGCGCTGGCCCGCAGCGGCGTGGGGGCTCTCGACCTGATCGACGACGACAAAGTCTGCCTCACCAACCTGAACCGCCAGATCATCGCCACCCGCAAGACGGTGGGCAGGTTCAAGGTGGATGTGGCCGAAGAGCGCGTCCACGACATCGACCCCAACATCAAGGTCACCACCTACAAGACCTTCTTTGGCCCTGAGACGCAGGACAGCTTCGATTTCAGCCAATTCGACTACGTGGTGGACGCCATCGACACTGTCACCGGTAAAATTGCGCTGGTCATGAAGTGCAAGGAGGCTGGCGTCCCCATCATCTGCTCCATGGGTGCAGGCAACAAGATGGACCCTACCCGCTTCGAGGTCACGGATATTTATAAGACCTCCGTCTGCCCGTTGGCCAAGGTCATGCGCACCGAGTGCCGCAAGCGCCGCATCAAGCACCTGAAAGTCGTTTACTCCAGGGAGCCTGTCATGACTCCCATCGAGGATGACTCCATCAGCGGCAAACACCACTGCATCTGCCCTCCGGGTACCCAGCGCAAGTGTACCATCCGCCGCTCTGTTCCCGGCTCGAACGCCTTTGTCCCGTCGGTCGTGGGCCTCATCATCGGCGGCGAGGTCGTGAAGGACCTCGTGGGCTTTGTCCCCATGAAGGGCTGATATTGTAAAAGCAAAAACCAGTGCATCAAAGATGCACTGGTTTTTTGTTATTCACGAGATAATCTTCTCTGCGCCAGCCCAAAGCCGACGGCACTTGCCGCAAAGACGGCGTAATAGCTGGCCAGCCGGTAGAACATCAGCAGGCTCATGGACGAAGCATCGGGGAGGAAGCTGCTGTACACCAGCAGGAAGGCCGTCTCCACCGAACCCATGCCCGCCACGTTGGGCAGGGCGTTGGAGACAAAGAGGGTCAGCGACGTGAGAAGCTGCACCTGCCAGAAGGCCAGTCCGGTATCCAGCCCCATGAACCGCAGCCCCATCCAGGGCAGGCAGAAGAGCAGGAACAGCTTTACGAGATGCACGCCCAGAATGGCGGCACAGCGGGGCTTGTCTGCCAGCAGATGGCGGCTCTCGGTGCTCAGGGTGTCCAGCTGCTCCAGCCAGCTTTCCCGGCGCTCGGCCCAGCGGCCCGTGTCGGGCAGAAAATGCAGCAGCCACCGGGCCAGACGCTGCACCACCGGCAGGGCGCAGAGGGCGATGAGCCCCACGATGACGCCCGCCACGACAGCGTAGGCCCCGGGCAGATACCGCAGCACGCCGTCGGAGTGGGCCGCTATCCAGGGACGGCCCGCCAGAAGCAGCACGGTGGCGTAAAGCAGGACGGCTGTCTTGTGGAAGACGTATTGCAGGGTCATCAGCCCCACGCCGGGGCCGACGTCCAGCCCGCGCCGGTGGAGATACCACGTCTGAAACGGCACCGACCCTGCGCCGAGGCCCACCACATTGCCGAAGGTCCCCATCCATGCGTTGTCGATGCCCTGCCGCAGCGGAAAATGGGGCAGACGGCTGCGGACGATGAGCCAGCTGGATACGCCCTCGAGAAGCGGGTAGCTCAGGCCCACGGCCAGCGCCAGCAGCCCCTGCCCGAGGGTGAGCCGGCTCAGCGCCTCGGAGATCTCGGCCCAGTGCTCCCGGAAGATGAACACCACGATGCCGGTCAGCAGGGCCAGAACGCCCAGCGAGAGCAGGGTCTTTCGGCGCGAAGGGGCGGGGGAGGCGGACGAACTCATGCGGGGACTCCTTTCAAATTTCAACAAAAAACGGACTGGGATAAACTCTTAGGAGAGTATATCACAGTCCGGAGGTGTGTTTGTGAACAACTGCCAAATTTTTTGCCTCAGTTTCGGCAGAGTGATAAAGAACGGGGAGCTTATTCGCCGGTGAGCTCCTTTACAGCCTGTTGTAAACTGTCGGAAAACGCCTGCTTGGAGTAATGGCTCTCGTAAAGCTCACGGCAGGCGGGGCGCATGGCAGCCAGCTTTTCCGGGTGCTCGATGGCCCAGGCCAGCCGCTCGGCCAGCTTTTCGGGGTCGTCGTCCTCGTAGACGAAACCGTCCACGCCCTCGGTGATGAGCCCGGCGGTGCCGGTGTGCTCCGACACGATGGCGGGCTTGCCGAAGATGAGGCCCTCGGTGACGAAAGTAGGCATGGGGTCGTCGCGGGAGGCGCAGACGAGGCAGGTACACTGGGCCATCAGGCTCTTGATCTCGTCGCGGGTGAGCCGCTTGACATAAAAGACGTTGTCGGGGCAGTCAGCGGTCAGGCTCCGCACGGCGTCCATCATCTCAGCCTCTGCGGCCTTGCCCACGAAGAGGAAGGATGCCTTCTTCATGGTCTCAGGCGGCAGCAGCCGGATGGCCTTGCAGAAGATGTCCTGGCCTTTCCGGTTCTCGAAGGAACCCACGGTGGCGAACAGAGGCCGCCCGCCCGCATAGCTCAAATCGTAGTGGGAGAACTTCTCGGCGGCGTAGTCCGGCAGGCCGTAGATGAGGGGCCGGATGTTGAACTCCGGCCGCACCGAGTGCATGGCGTTGGCGGCGTGGCTGCCGACGGAGTAGAGCCGGATGTTTTCGCCCAGCTCTCTGGGGATCTGGTGGGCGATGTGGGGGTAGCCTGCAAAGGCATCGTGGAGCCACCAGAGCACCGGCACCCGCGCACCGCTCAGGGCGCGGACGGCCCGGGCCTCCACGACGGTGTTGGCCAGAACGAGGTCGGCGCAGAGGGCCAGCCCCCAGAGCAGGGGAGACTGGACACAGCCCTTGCGGGTGATGACGGTAGCTCCCGCCTCGAGGAAAAGCGGCATGGAGCCGCCGTCCTCAGGGCCGAGGACGACCACTTCGTAGCCCATGCTGCGCAGCACCGGCACGGCGCTCACCAGCACGATGGGCGCACCGGTCATGTCCAGCAGGTGGCTCATGATAAAGACGCGCTTCCCCTTTACAGACCAGACGTCTTCGGCGCAGATGTCCCGCTCATAGTGGGCCAGCGCCAGCGGGAGGCAGACGTGGCTGCGGCGGAGCTTCGCCGCCAGCGTCAGCAGCTCGACGGGATTTTCCGGGTCGCGGGCTTCCGCCTGACAGCGGCGCAGAAGCTCCCGGGAGACGAGGGCGCAGCCCGGGCAGGCTGCAAAGCCCTGGCTGTGGTAGAGGGTGGTGACGCCTGAGTAGCCGAAGACGGCGTCGCTGGTGACGTAGTCTGCGCCGCTGCGCAGTGCGTCCGCAAAGCAGGAAAGGGCCGTGGGCATCAGGAAAAGGTCTTCCCTGACCAGAAGCACACCGACGGCGCTGCCGAGGGCTTCGGGGCGGAGGCTGTCCGTCAATAAAAATTTGCGGTGGAGCTGGTCCTGCAGGGAAGCTTTCAGGGAGGCATTCCGCCCCGGCGCATAGACGCCGAGAAAAACTTCCTGGGTGTCGAGATATTCCTGTTTGGCGAGCTGAACCCGCTGCAGAGTGGTATAACTGCTGTACATCGTATCCTCCTCTCCGCAGGCAGGCTCAATGGCTGCGATGGAACAGCCCCAGCAGGCGGCGCAGGGGCAGCGTGAGTTTCCAGCTGCTGGAAGAGAGGATGTTTTCCAGCGAGCTCTCGTAGGCTTTGCTCCGGGCGCTCAGCTCGGCGTTGGCCTGATGCAGCTCGGAGAGATTCTTCTGCAGGGCCTCGATGGTCTGCTTCTGGTCAGCGGTAGTCTTTTCCAGCTGGTCGAGGTGCATCTGCTCGCAGACGCGGGTCTTCTGGAAATACTGTACGCCCTCGAGAACGGCGGCGAACAATGGGTCGTCAGCCAGCGGCTCCAGCGGGAAGTAGCAGTAGCTCACGCCCAGCTCCATCCCGGCGGGGAAACGGTTCAGACCTTCCAGCATGAAATTCGGGTCGTCGTTGAGGAACAGGATGCCGTCGCCGTGGAGCGGCACACCGTTCACCGGGCGGCAGAGGATGCGGTCATCCGAGAAGACGAAATCAGTGATGCAGCAGGGCAGTTCGCCGGGGTCGAAACGGAGATTGAACGCGGTCTCCGGCAGCTCGAAGGTCGCTGTCACCATGCCGTTCAGCTCGTCGTATTCGTAGTCCGGGGCCTTGACGGTGTCTTTCTGGGAAAAGCCGAACCCGGCATCATAGTAAAGCAGCGGCTGCACCAGAGCAGGCGAGTCGGTCTGCCTCTCTTTCTGGGGGTGGGCAGCATAGAAGGTCTGCAGCTGTTTTTCCAGCTCAAGGCAGCGCTGGGCCAGCCGCGAAGTGCCTTCGTCTGCAAGTTTGAGCTGTTGTTCAAGGTCCGCAATGCGGCTGCGCAGAGCCGCTTCAGGAGTTTCGTTCATCATTACCGGGGCCTCCTCCAATTTATCGCAAGGCGTACAACCCGCGCTGCAAGCCCATGCATCAAAAGTAACTATAGTCTACCCTCAAAATGGATGGATACCAAAGCGCAGGAATTTCAGTGTTTTGCCGCATAGCGGCGGGTCTTGCTCCGCTGCCGGGGCTTGTCCGCAGGCTTGCCGCCCCGAAGCTTCCGGCCAAGTTCTTTGCGGCGCATCAGAAGTTCGGTGACGGCGAAGATGGACACAAGCGAGAACACGAACTGCAGCAGCATCCCCTGCACCGGATGGTCAGCATACTTTGCAGCCATCAGATACCACGGGATGGCCGTCAGCTCCACAGTGTGGATGCAGAAGATGAAGAGCGAGCGCCGGCCCACCCACTCGATGGCATGGGAGATGGGGCCGTCCACTCGGCGCTGCCATTTCAAAAAGAGCCGGATGATGCCGTAGCCCACTGCGCCATCCAGCAGGATGCTCAGCGGCCCCATCGTCCACTCACCCAGCGAAACGCAGTCGGTGCTCTGGGTCAGCAAAACGCCCGCGACGACGCCCAGCGCGGACACGATAAGTCCGGCTCTGGCTCTGCCGGAAAGGGGAGTTTCGAAAAGGCGGCGCTTCTTGGCCAGATAGCCGATGTAAAGGTAGGGCAGCGACACCATGCCCTGTGCGATGCAGAAAGGAGCCTCCCACACCAGCGTGACGCCCCAGCCAAGCAGGGTGACGCCGACGACTGCGGGGGTTATGTACCGCTCGGGGAAGATCTCGAGCAGCACGTCCAGAAGCACCCACGCCAGCATCAGAGCCACTAAGTACCACATGGGTCCGCAGGAGAAAAACTGCTGCCCGAAGTAAGTGGCCGTGTGGGGCAGGCCTAACAGGAAACCGCCTAAGACCTTGGCCGATTCTGAGATGGCGGCATCCCACGAGCCGAAAGCTGCGTGGTGAAGGAAAGCGTGGAGCACCGTGGTGGCCAGTGCAGTATAAAGATAAGGCTTGAACAGGGTCTTGAGCTGCTGCTCGATGCATTTGTGGATGGAGCGCTTGCGGAAGCCGTAGCCGCTGGCAATAAAAAAGGCGGCCATCAGCGCTTCGCGGTAAGCGAACAGCGCGAACGCGAAAGGGGTGACGTCGTTGGTGCCGAGGGGGTAAAGCTCTGCCGTGTGGGCAAAGACAATGGCCAGCATTCCGATGCCTTTCAGCAGGTCGAACATGCCAAGGCTGCTTACAGTGCGGGGCTTGGTGCCTTCCATGAAAAGGGTCCTCCTTGTGCGCCATTCGTCCCGGAGGCCCCGGAAGGCCGTGTTTTAGGCGCGATAAATAAAAATATGAAGCTCGGCGGGGAGCTTTTTTGCCAAATGATATAAACAGTATAATGCTTTTTGGGCTTGCTGTCAATTTGATAAGGACTCGACCTCCGGGTGAAGTTTCGTCCTGACGAAAAAAAGTGTATCACAGCTTTTCGCGCATCGCAACAAAAGGAAAGAATTACATCTGCCTGCACAAATTGAATGCAAGCTCAAGTTGCATATTTGTGCAATTAAATCTTGCGTTTGTGCTCTGCTTGCGGTATACTGTTGCCATGAGGAGCCGTGCCAGAGTTTTCCTCGAACTGCCAGAGATTCGGAATGACTCTGGAAGGTAAATAAAAAGTGCAGAGCTGAAAATTTGACAAAGAAGGAGAAAGACCGATGGCTGAATACATCAAAGTACCCGCAGGCGTATACGACATGGTGACCCGCTGCATGGAGCAGGAGTTCCCCGATCATGTGGCCATCCGCTATGTGGCCGAGGATGGCAAGACTGTCGTGGAGAAGAAGTATCGCGGGTATGCGCAGGACATCCGCCGGATGGTGGCCTATCTCAAGGCCGAAGTGCCGGACATCAAGGGCCGGCGCATCGTTCTGCTGAGCCGGAACTGCTATGAATTCTGCGTGGCGTCCTTCGGCATCATCCTCGCCGGCGGCGTCCTCGTGACCCTGAACCAGAAAAAGACCTGGGATGAGCTGGAATATGAGCTGGGCCTCGTGGAGCCTGCCCTCATCCTGAACGACGGCATCGACTACGGCTGCCGCGCCGAGCTGGAAGCCGCCTACGGCCCGAAGCTCCGCCCCATGGACTGCTATAAGGATACCGCCCCCGGCGAGCTGACCAACTGCGTGGGCCACGATGATTTGATGATGCTGATGTTCACCTCCGGCACCACCGGCCGCAGCAAGGGCGTCATGCTCTCGGAGCGGAATATGTGCGCCAGCCTGCACACCTATTCGGAGGTGGCAGAGAACTGGATCACCAACCGCCTCCCGGCAGGCCAGAAGCTGCCGCTGAGCCATATGACCCTGCTGCCTCTCTTCCACATGGCCTGCTTCGTCTGCGTTATGTCCTACCCGCCTGCCGGCTGGGCTCTGAACCTCTGCGGCGACCTCCGCGACTTCTACCGTGACCTGGGCCTGATGCACAGCGACGTCATGGCCTCGGCCCCCATGCTGGTGGAGACCATCTACAATGACATGAAGCGTGGCCGCGTCAGCCGTCTGAACGGCCTGTGGGACCTGTGCTGCTCTTCCGCTGCCCTCGACCCCAGGATGCTGCTGGAGCTGGCCCAGAACGGCTTCGTCGTCAACCAGTGCTACGGTATGACCGAGACCTTCGGCGACGGCATCCTGAACTTTACGCAGGTCGAAAAGCACATGAGTGCCGTGGGCAAGCCCGACGACCACGTTCAGTATAAGCTGGACGAGACCGGAGAAATTTGCATCAAGGGCGACTGCGTGATGCTGGGCTACTACAAGGACCCCGAGGCCACGGCAGAGGTCATCGACGCCGACGGCTGGTTCCACACCGGCGACCTGGCCCGGATGGATGAGGAAGGCTTCTATTACATCACCGGCCGCAAGAAGAACCTCATCATCCTCGCCAGCGGCGAGAACGTCAGCCCTGAAGAGCTGGAAAAGAAGCTGGCCCTCTGCCCGGCCATCACCGAGTGCATCGTGAAGGAGAAGAGCCAGAAAATTTGTGCCGTCATCTACTGCCCTGAGGATAAGCAGGAAGAGGTCAGAGCCTTCGTCACCGAGGTGAACCGCAGCCTGCCGCTGTATAAGCGCATCAGTGCTGTGGAGTTCACCGCTGAGCCCCTGCCCCGCAACGCTCTGGGGAAGCTGCTGCGCAAGTAACAAGTAAGAAGAAACAGTGAAAAGGATACGCCGCGTGGTTGCATTTCTCTGTCGAAACAGGTATTATTACGTTGAGGCAGAAAATGTCAGCTGCCGGCGTTTCGCTGCAAGAAAGAAAAACAGCAAGGAGCGACAAAAATGATAAATACTGTATATGAGCTCATCACGGACGTCATGGCGAAGCAGTACCCCGACCGGGTGGCTTTCCGCTATGTGGCCGCCGATGGCAAGACTGTGGTGGAAAAGACCTACGCCCAGTATGTGCAGGACATCCGCAGGGCCGTTACTTATTTTAAGGAGAATATCCCCGACATCAAGGGCAAGCGTGTCGGCATCATGAGCCGCAACTGCTATGAGTACGGTGTCAACAGCTTCGGCGCGATCCTCGCCGGGGCCGTCGTCGTGACCATCAACCAGAAAAAGACCTGGCCCGAGCTGGAATATGAGCTGGGCCTTGTCGAGCCTTCCCTCATCGTCAACGACGGCATCGACTATGGCTGCCGCCCCGACATCGAGGCCGCCTACGGCGATAAACTCCGCCCGATGGACGCCTTCAAGGACAGCGCGCCTGCAGAGCTTGTTGACTGCGTGGGCCATGATGATTTGATCGTGCTGATGTTCACTTCCGGCACCACCGGCCGCAGCAAGGCCGTCATGCTCTCGGAGCGCAACTTTTTTACCACGGTGGAGTGCCAGGTCAAATTCGGCGACGCCATGCTGGACTATAAGCACGAGCATATGCCCGAGGACAAAAACGACGTCCTGAGCAACTTCGCCATCCTGCCCCTGTTCCATCTGGGTACGTTCATCTGCCTCTTCGTTTGGGCCTGCAAGGGCTGGGCGCTGAACCTCTCCGCCGACATCCGCGACTTCTACCGCGACCTCGGCCTGATGCACAGCGATGCCATCGCTGTGGCTCCCATGCTGATGGAGGCCATCTACAAAGACGTCAAGCGGGGCCGCCGCGCCCGCCTGAACGGCATCTGGAACCCCTGCGGCTCCTCTGCCATGTTTGACGGCGCCATGCTGGCCGAGCTGGCACAGCAGGGCATGATGATCACTCAGGTGTACGGCATGACCGAGACCTGCGGCGACGGCATCATCAACTACGAGCAGGACGAAAAGCACATCCGCGCCGTGGGCAAGCCCGACGACCACGCCGAGTACAAGCTGGACGAGACGGGCGAAATCTGCATCCGCGGCGGCTGCGTCATGCTGGGCTATTACAAGGACCCCGAGGCCACCGCGGAAGTCCTCGACGCCGACGGCTGGTTCCACACCGGCGACCTGGCCCGTGTGGACGAGGACGGCTTCTATTACATCACCGGACGCAAGAAGAATATCATCATCCTCGACAACGGTGAGAACGTCAGCCCCGAAGAACTGGAAAATCTGCTGTCCAAGTGCGAGGCCGTCAAGGAATGCATCGTCAGGGAGAAGGGCAAGAAGATCTGTGCCGTCATCTACTGCGGCGAGGCCGACCAGCAGACCGTCCGCGACTTCATCACCGAGACCAACCGCACCCTGCCGCTCTACAAGCGGATGAGCGCCGTGGAGTTCAGCACCGAGCCTCTGCCCCGCACCGGCACCGGCAAGCTGCTGCGCAAGTAAGAATAAACCGGGCAGGCTGCGGAATACTGGAAAAGAGCCGCAGCCGCCTTTAATGGAACTACGAAAGGAAGATTCAAACTATGGAAAGAACCGAGATCGTGTCCCAGATCCTTGCAATTCTGGAAGATGTTGCAGAGATTTCCCCCGAGGATGTCAACGAGAACAGCGTCCTGATGGACGATCTGGACCTGTCGTCCATGGAGATCCTGACCGTCGTCGCCGACCTGGAAGAGACTTTCGGCCTGCGCATCCCCGAAAAGGAGCTGCGCAACTTCGTCACCGTCAGCGATTTGGCCGACTATCTGGCCGCACACGCGGGGGAATAAGGAATGGATGCCGAACAGCGCTCTGTTTTTCAGGGTATCGTTTACTATTACCGCGAAAACATGGTCAACTGCCGCTATCAGGTCACGCTGAAAGATGCCGTGGACGGTGCGCTTTTGCAGCAGGCTCTGGATGCGGCCCGGGCAAAGGCTCCCTACTATTTCCAGAAGCCGGTGTGGGAGAAAAAGCTGCTCCACCTCGAGCCGTCGGACGCCCCCTGCCCGGTGCGGCAGGGCAGCGCAAAGCCCGAATTTCCGGACGAGAACGGCTTTACGGTTGCCCTGAGCTATGAGGGGAAAGTCGTCTACTTTGACTGGTTCCACTTTCTGGCCGATGGCCGGGGCATAGCACCCTTCATGACCATGGTGCTGCAGTTCTACTGCAACCTGCGGTACGGCACGGCTTTCGAGGGCCAGACCCTTGAGACGGACCCTGCCTACGACATCGAGGACATCCTTGCAAAGTACCCCGAGAGTCAGGTGGCCAACGATATGCAGCGCCCCGTGGTGCAGACCTTTGAAGAGACGCCCACCTGCTGCCGCATCCGGCTGGAAAAGGCGGGGCTTGTGGACGCCGCCCTCCGCTGCGGCGTCAAGCCTTTCAGTACCCTCACGGCCCTGCTCTGTAAGGCGGTGCGGGCGTATCTGGACAAGGACGAGGTGCTCTACAGCTACTCGACAGACGCCCGCGACGCGCTGGGTGCGCCGAACGCCCTCTACAACTGCGTGGCATCCTTCCAGCGCAAGCTGCCGCTGACGGCAGATGCCCCGCTGGCTGAAGTGGCCGTGGGCGTGGACGCTGACCTGAAAGAGAACCTTTCCGCTGAGCGAAAACTGTTCCGTATTGCGGAGCAGATGGGCTGGGTCTACCGGGTCTACCAGCAGAAAGCCAGCCTCAGCATCAAAAAGCGCATCTTCCAGATGGGCGAGTACATCAGCGGCTTCCCGGCGGACTTCTGGGTGAGCTATCTGGGCGACCCCTTCGCTCCGTCCAGCCCGGAGCTGACCCGGTACATCGAGGACTTCCAGACCTGGGTGCCGGCAGACGGCGCTTCCATCGGTCTGGAATGCACCAGCCTGCATGGCATCATCACCCTCTGCGTCAAGAACAAGGTGCCGCGCCCCGGCTTTGCCGAGGCTCTGCGCGCCGCGTTCGAGGCCGAAGGCATCAAGGTGCTGGAAGCCGCAGAGCTGGGCGCAGACAATACATAAGATCAAACCTCTCCGTCACGCCGTAGGCGTGACGGAGAGGTTTTCTGTCTTTTTATCCAGAACGTAAATTTTACACCAAATTTTCATGTGTCGTACTTTTGCGAAAAAATCGCCTGAAAAGCCGATTTTTCCCTTGCATCCAACAGTTTGCCGTGGTAGGATAGGTCGAATGTGAACGAAACACACTGGGAAATGGACAAAAGTGAGGAAAATCGTATGGAAAAAAATAAGAACAGCGGCTCGGCACTGGCAAGAAAGATGGCAGTGTCTCTGGTTTGCGGTCTGGCGGCAGGCTTTGCCTTTATGATGCTGCGCGAAAAGCTCGTGGCTTCCGGCAACAGCGGCATCTGGCAGACCATCAACGACCTGCTCTTCCAAGACATCACCACAGAGGGCGCGGAACGTGCGCTCGGCCTCTTCTACATCATCGGCCAGCTCTTCATCAAAGCACTGCAGCTGGTCATCATCCCGATGGTCTTCACCTCCATCGCACTGGCCATCGGCAGCATCGCCGATACCCGCACCATGGGCCGCATCTCGGCCAAGACCCTCTTCTGGTTCCTGCTCTGCTCCTTTATGGCGCTGGCACTGGCCGGATGCGTGGGCTACGCCACCTATTCCATGGGCCTCTTCAACGCTCACATCGAGGGCCTGACGGAAGCCGCCGGCTCCACCGGTTCCAACCCCCTGAACGTGGTGCTGAATGTCATCCCCTCCAACATCGTCACGGCCTTCGGCAGCAACAATGCTGTCCTTTCCTCCGTCTTCCTCGCGGTGGCTGTGGGCCTGAGCATGAATGTGCTGGGTGAGAGCCGTACTGCCACCCTCCGCCGCCTGCTGGGCGAGGTGAACGACGTGGTGGTG
>ERZ772867.1734-NODE-1734-length-23636-cov-3.530894_pt1 | contig 23636 bp, 19 predicted proteins | sample MGYA00511341_ERZ772867 | MGnify/ENA primary metagenome ERZ772867 (study PRJEB29015, sample SAMEA2737707) | human gut metagenome | biome: human gut; feature: human-associated habitat; material: faeces | place: China | collected 2012 ... | reverse complement strand
GCACAAGAAAGTTAGCAAAAAAATTTATAATTTTTTTGCTAAAAATATAAAATACATTTAATTTTATTGACTGGAAGTATATCATGTGTTAAAATAAACTTAGGTATATTCGGGAAATCTGATTTAAACAACGGATATATTTTGTAAAACATTCTAATAAATATAAGGTGGTGTTTGTGATGAAACTGAAAAGAAAGATCATCAGCATAGTTATGGTGATCGCCTTGGTTCTTTCATCTGTTCCGCTGACTCTGATGCCGGGTGGATTCACGGCTGCGGCGGCTCCTGCCGACCCGAAGCTTGTTCTTAACAGACCGACCGCAGGCATTTATGTCAACGAGGTTACAAGAGTCGCTTATGCAAGCAACTCTCTCAAGCCTCCTTCGGGGAACAATTCGGTGATAGTTAAGGCAACAAAGTCAGGTGTTCCTTATCTGTCCGGTAAATTTGCCAATATTGCATATGTAGGAGAAACACCGTATGCAACGCAGATTTCTTTTACACCGGGAGTTACTCTTGACAGTGCACCGACGATTTCATGCAACAACACTACGGTTACTTATGCTTCGTCTACGCCCGCATTTTCTAACGGTACATACACATGGACCGTCAGCGGAGGTACTGCCGAGGCGGGTTCTGTTCTTATCTTCACCGTCAGCTATACATACAGTGAGACGAATGAAATAAGCGGCAAAACCTATACCAATAACTATGAGACTCAATGCGTGTCTTACGTTGAAGCGATAGCTGCCCCAACGGGTATTTATTCAACCAAGAGAACCTATGAAGACTATTTTGTTGGTTCGGATACCAAGAACCGTTCATACATTGCAACGATGATTCTCGGCGAGAATACATACGGTTCAATTTATAACAACGGAACCGCCAACGGTACGGTTGATTTCACCAATGCAAGTGCGTTTACAAGCGAGGTTTCGGCTTGGACTACCCATTTTGGCAATATGAAGAATTTCGGCGGATCAAGTGCAAGCAAAAATTTTAATGTTTCAATAAAAGCTGACAGCAACAGACCTCTGTCAACTGTTTACATTGACAAGAGTGTTACGTCTACTCTTTCTTCCCTTAATCTTCGCTTTCATACCCTCCTTCCGACATATACGGCTGCAACAAAAGAGCGCGTTACCGTGAAAGTTGACAGTTCATATACGGTTTCGGGTATCGCAGACACATTCAGTGCCGACGACACATCAAACAATCCGAGCAATGAAACAACTGCTGCCTCTGAGCTTGGCATAACCTTGCCAACCAATAAAACGGATATAACAACGTCAGCTTTAAATACGACTATGCAGTCGTATTTTGAGGGCGTAGGTCCGTGTAAGGAAACAGGAACGAAGGAATATACTGTTTCCTTAAAGTATCACACCCCGGCAGCATGGACGAATGTTTATGTCGGTCATTCATTCAGCTTCAGATTTGTTACATATGATAAAGGCTCTCTGAGAACTCTTGTTGAAGAAATTCAGGGAACGGATCCGACAACAATGTCAATAAATCTTGCCGACGGAGAATTTAAGGGCTATAATCCTCAGTCATGGTATTATTCATCGGGCTGGGAGGATTTCAAAAACGCTTTTGTAAACGCAAAGAAATGCCTTGCAAAGCCCAATGAAACTCAGACGGATATTGATTCGGCATATGCAACATTGCAGACGTCTTATGCAAATCTGCAAATGCGCAAGGCGGATTATTCACTCGCAGACGCTTATTATAAGCAGGCAATTTCAAAGAACGAAAGCAAATATACTCTTGCCTCATGGGCAAAGCTTCAAACTCTTATTGACAACTATGCCGATGATTGCAGCGCACTTTACCAGCCTGCAGTCGATAAAATGGCGATGGATATTAAGGCGGCAATGGATGCGCTTGAGTACACAACTGCCGATTATACCGAGTTCCTCGCCAATGTTAACACAGTTAACAGAATTTTGAACGAAACGCCGACAATATACGGAAAGAGCGCCGCCGAGGTATATTCGGGCTGGGCAAAGGTGGTATCTGTCCTTGAAAATTCAGGTTGTGTATATAATGACCTTGAGGGCTATACCGTTGGCACTTACCTTCTTATTACCGAACAGTCAACGGTTGACGGATATACGCTTCTTCTTAAAAACGCGATAGACGCCTTGAAAGTCAACGGTGCGGATTATTCCGAGGCCACGAAGGCGGAAAGTGCATATAAGCTGCTCAATCTTTCATATATTGTTGATGATGTGGCAGAAAACCTTACAAAGGCTTATAATGACCTTATTAAGCTTCACGATTTGGACCTATCAAGACAGAATGATATCGACGCCGCAGTCGCAACACTCAAGTATTGGCTGGATAATATTGAATACAAGCCTGCAAATACAACCGAGGCAATCAATATTATTGCAGAGGCCAATGCAATTGACAGAACAAAGTACAGCAATATGGCGGCTGTTGATTCGGCAGTTGCGACTCTTGAATCGAAACTCGGTCTTGACATAAGATACCAGAGCGAAATTGACAGAGCGGTTGCCGCTGTCAGATCGGCAATTGATACACTTATAGCAAACAGAGCCGATTATACGGAGGTTGACAAGGCGATTGAGGAAGCAAATCAGATTGCAAATAATGTTCTTCAAACCTATGCCTCAACATACGGATTTACGGCTGATACCTTCTATTCAAACTGGTCGGATGTCACTGCGGCAATAAACAGTGTCGACAGAAATCTTGACGGCAGCAAGCAGGAACAGGTTGACGGCTATGCTACAGCTATCAGAAATGCAATATCGGCGCTGAAGGAAAACAAGGCCGATTATACGGCTGTTACCTCTGCTCAGGAGGAAGCAACTCCGATAATCACAAACGGAAGCTCGCTCTACACGGCTGAAAGCCTTAAAAGAGTGAGGGATGCTTATATGGCAGTTGTGCCAAACCTCAACATCAGCAGACAGGCCGATGTTGACGGCTATGCCGAGGCTATCAGAACAGCCATCGGCGGGCTTGAATATCTTCCGGCTAATTATGCCGTTGTTGATCAAAAAATAACGGAAGCCAATGCAAAGCTTGCTGAAAACGAGGCCTATGCAAGTGCACACCCGGACTACACTCTTTATACGTCCGAAACGCTTTCGGCGCTCAATCTTGCAATCGCAGGCGTTGACAGAAGCCTTAATATAACCCAGCAGAAAACTGTTGACGGATATGCCACGGCAATATCAGACGCAACAATCGGTCTGAAGTATGCACCCGCAGATTACACACAGGTCGACCTTGCAAAGACAAATATACCGACGGATCTCTCGCTTTATACCACTCTTTCTGTAGCAACGCTTAATTCCGTGCTTAAAAAGATAGACACGACCCTCACTGCAGACCATCAGTCAAAGGTTGACGGTTATGTAACGAGCATAAACAACGCTATCAGCAACCTTAAATTTAAGGATGCAGATTATTCAAAGGTTACCGTAGCAAGGGCTAAGGTTCCGAGCGATTCGTCACTTTATACCGAGGAGAGCTGGCAGCATCTTCAGGATAAGCTGAATGAAGTTGAGGAAGGCCTTGATATCAGATATCAGAATCAGGTTGACCAATATGCTGAGGCTATCGAAACGGCGATAATGGTTTTGAAATATAAGCCTGCCGATTATACCGAAGTAAACAATGCTATTTCAGAAATTCCGGCAGACCTTACAATTTATACAGACGAATCCGTTCAGGCTCTCAATGATACGGTGAACGGAATGAAGAAGGATCTTGATATCAGATATCAGAAAACGGTTGACGGTTACGCTTCCGATATCAGAGCTAAAATTATCGCACTCAAACCAAAGGGCGCTGATTACACGGCTGTCATTGCGGCTGTTAATGCGGCAAATGCAAAAATCGCAGAGGGCATTTATACCGATGAATCGGTGGCTAATCTCAATAATGTGATAAATGCGGTCGATTACAATCTCGATATAACAAAACAGGCACAGGTTGACGGTTACGCGACCGCAATCAATGATGCAATTTCAAAGCTTGAGGTTAAATTTATCCCTGCCGACTACACACAGGTCGATAGCGAAATTGCCAAGATACCGTCAGACCTTACGGTTTACACGGATGAAACGGTACAGGCTCTTAATGATGCGGTCAATGCTGTTGACAGAACTCTCGGCAAGCCGCAGCAGGCGACGGTTGACGGCTATGCAGCCGCAATCAAGGCTGCAAGAGAGGGACTTAAATACAAACCGGCTGATTACGGCAAGGTTGAAGTCGCTAAGGGTAAGGTTCCTGCCGATTCAAGCATTTACACGGCAGAAAGTTGGACGAATCTTCAGAATAAGCTTAACGCGGTCGTTGAAGGTCTTGACATTACTCAGCAGAGCAGAGTTGATGCTTTCGCTAAGGATATAGAGGATGCTATAGTAGCTCTTAAGGTTCTTCCGGCTGATTACAGCGAGGTTACAACGGCTAAGGGAGAAATTCCTTCGGATCTCTCGCTTTACACTGATGAAACCGTTGCAAAGCTCAATGAGGTTCTCAACGGAATAAACTATGGGCTTGACATCACACAGCAGTCAACGGTAGATACATATCCGCCGGCAATCCGTGCAGCAATCGCAGGACTTATATATAAGGATGCTGATTACAGTGCTGTTGAGGCGGCGAAAGCTAAAGTGCCGACAGATTCCTCACTTTACACCGAGGAAAGCTGGCAGCACCTTCAGGATATGCTCAATGCCGTTGTTAAAGACCTTGACATTACTCATCAGTCAGAGGTTAATAAGTTTGCACGGGATATAGAAGATGCTATCAAGGAGCTTGACTACATAGGTGCAAATTATGACGATGTAAGAAAGGCAATTGAGGAAGCAAACGCAGCGATGGACGAAAAGCTTCATACTGCGGCATCGAGAGCGGCGGTAAGAAACGCTATCAATCTTGTTAACTATAACCTTGATGTTACCGAGCAGGCAACGGTTGACGGTTATGCAGCGGCAATCAGAAATGCTGTTGCGGGGCTTGAATATAACCCGGCGGATTACAGTGCGGTAACAACTGCCAAGGGCAAGGTTCCGACGGATTCGTCACTTTATACAGCGGAGAGCTGGAAGAATCTACAGGATAAGATTAGTGCAGTTGAGGAAGGCCTTGATATCAGATATCAGGAGCAGGTCAACAATTACGCCAAGGCAATCGAGCAGGCAATAATTGACCTCAAGTATCTTCCGGCAGATTATACGAAGCTGAATGAAGCTATTGCGGACGCCGAAGCGGCAATCAAGACCGGATATTATACCGACGAAACGGTTGCTTCTCTTAACGATGTGCTTAAATCAATCGACAAGAATCTTGATATCAGAAATCAGAAAAAGGTCGACATGTATGAGCAGGCGGTCAGAACCGGAATCAGTGGCTTGAAGTACAAGTCGGCAGATTACTCGGCAGTTGAAACCGCTAAGGGCAAGGTTCCCACGAATTCATCACTTTACACAGAAGAAAGCTGGCAGAATCTTCAGAATAAGCTCACTGCCGTCGAAGAAGGTCTTGATATCAGATATCAGGAGCAGGTTACAGGCTATGCCGAAGCAATCGAGCAGGCATTGCTTGACCTTAAATATATCGGTGCAGATTATACTGAGCTTGAGAAAGCTGCTGCTGCGGCACGTACAGAAATTGAAACCGGCTGGTATACCGATGAGAGCGTTGCAGCGCTGCAGGAGGTTCTCGACAATATTCCGTTAGGTTTGACGGTTGACAGACAGGGCGAGGTTGACTCGTATAAGGAAACTATCGTCAAAGCTACCAAGGATTTGGTCAAAAAATTGGCAAACTATACAGAACTTCAAAAAATCTTGGATTTGCTTGACAATTCGAGCTCAGAAATTTATAATAATACATATAAGAATTTTGATGAGGTAATGGCTCTCATCAATGCTTATCGTGAAGAAACCGTGAAGAATAATATGAATCTGCCGATTGATAAGCAGTCGCAGGTTGATGAAATGACGGCAACTCTGCAAGGATATATTGATTCTCTTGAGCTCGAGGATGCTAAGGCAATCTTTAAGGCTAAAGACGGCAGCACAACGGTAATCAAAGGCGGTTATATCTACGGCTTGACTACCGGCTTGACAAAGGCTTCGTTCCTGAATAACTTCGTAACATATGAAAACGTTACAATAAGCTATTCCGGCAACAAGGGCAGATATCTCGGAACGGGAACCATTGTGACGGTAACATCAACTCTTACAGGTGAGGTTATCGGAACATATACAATTATTATTTACGGTGATGTCAGCGGCGACGGCGTAATCAACTCGGTCGATGAGCTTATGGTTTCCAATACCATTCAGAAGAACTTCATTCTTTCGCCTGCGGCAAGCAAGGCGGCACGACTGGTTTCAAGAAAGGCGCTGACCAATGCGGACTATCTTGCATTGAGAGCCGTTGTCAGAAAACAGGCTTCCATCAATCAAAAGACAGGTAAGCTTGCCTAATCGGGCTTAATTCCATTACGGATGGATTAAGATATTTTAAAGGAGGAATATTCATGGCAAAGAAAATTATCAGCATTGTTCTTTCTGTTATTTTTGCGTTCTCGGCTTTTGCAATTTGCAGTTTTGCCGGCGACACAATAACGGCAGAAGACAGAGAACTTTATCCTGAAGAAGAACTTGCTATTGCCGATCCGAAGGAACGAATTGACCGCACATTGCTTTCCGGCAAGAAATTCGGCTACATAATCCAGGATACGGCAGCAAGCAAAGATGTTATCGAAGACAATCTTTACTATTGGAAGGATGAAATCATCGACGAGTATCATGCTCTTGAAGCAAAGGGCGATGCCGCTACAGATGCAGAGTGGGGCGCTCTCTATCGTAAGATGAAGACACCGCACAACAACAACTTTGACGCATACGGAAACTTCTGGTATGAGTACAAGGATCTTTCAAAGGGCAAAGCAACAGTAAAGTTTGTTGCAAGCAAGGATGTCCTTAATCCGGGTGATGAGTTCACAGTTGATCTCTATCTTACAACCGATTTCACATTCTGTATCATGACAGCAACTGTTTTCTATGATAACTCAGTCGTTGATATCGTAGGCTGCAGCGAGTCTCACAGAGGCAAACCGGATACCGCAGATGAAATCAAGGTTCATTCTCTTGGCGAAGAGCTTGGCGAATGGGACTATATTGAAGGTAAGCACTACGGCGATTACGACCTCGCAGCATATGGCGACATGCGTAACGTTGAGTGGCCTGACAGCCTCAGAGCAGAAGAAGGCTGCTATGACAAGTATGAGGGCTATCGTTTCTCAATCAGACCGAGGGATGAGCTTACAGACGTTAAGAGCCTTAAGTGCGATAACACAAAGATTATCACATACAAGTTTAAGGTAAAAGATACCGCAAAACCGGGCACATATTCAGATATTTTCTGCCCCAATGATGCAATGTACACTTTCAATAAGCTTGACGTGTATGACGCAGGTGAGGCTGAGAATAAGCCAATCGCACCGTGCTGGCAGTTCTATCGTTCAAACAAGGATTCAAATGCTTGCCTTTGCTATCTTGCAGATGAATCATATCAGTTCGATAAGACTCTTGATATCACAGGTACAAGAGTAACAGTTGCAGGCGCACAGGTTGAGTACGCTGACTACACAGCACTTGACGCAGCTATTGCCGGCTTTGACAGCTCAGTTTCAGGTCTTTACACCGCTTCCACATGGAACGCATATGCCGCTGCAGTAACAGCAGGTTCACGCGTAGCAAGAGACCTTACTAAGGATAAGCAGACAACAGTTGACGATGCAGCAAAGAGCATCACAGACGCTAAGGCAGCTCTTGTTCTCAACAAGCTTGTAAGCGCTGATGTTATCGGAACACCGACAATCGGTTCAAACGCTAACGTTCAGGTAGTAGCTAACGGTTCTCCGAAGGCTATCCGTCTTGTAGGCGACGGCGAAAATACTTTCACATTTAACCGTGAAGACGCTGTTATCACAACAAACGGCGATAACGAAGTATGGAACATCAAGGTTGCTGCTACAACAGCTCATTCTTCATACAACGTATTCGGCAAATGGGGAGACGAATACAACGATGCAGGTCTTGCTCTCGAGATCAATGCAACAGAGGGACTTGATCTCAGTATTCATTCAATCCTTATTCCCGATATGTATCCTGCAGGAACATATATGGACGGTAAGATCTATGCAGGTGTTCATGATGTAACTATCAGAACAAGCAAGGATGTATTTAAGCTTCAGCTTATTGATCCGGACGGAAATACACGTACATATGATCAGGTTACATGGACTCCTGTTGAGGATGGTAACGAGCTTGTATGGACTATTAAGGTTAATTTCTATATTGGCAAGTTCAACCTTGGCTTGAGAACACGTGCCGCAAATACAACATTTGCTCTTACAGGTGATTATATCACAGGTAGAGGTGTGTTCTAATTCTTTAAAGACAATGCTAATTTGGCTCCGTGCTTCGGCACGGAGCTTTGCCTTTTGTGATTTAATTTCGTTCGTTTGCAGAAAAATATATTGACATACAAGCAAATAAATGATAGAATTAACAAAGATATTGGAGTAGTGAAAAATTAAATGTTAACGTAAAGAATTCTTTTTTAATTTTTTGCTCACCGTGTCGAGTATAATTACGAGGGGTGAAAAAATGACCTACAATAAGCCGGAGCTTGATATCAGAAAATTTGATATTGTTGAGGACATCATGGCTGACGGAAGTTCAGCATTGACTCCGACAGATCCCGCTGTTGACACAGGCGCAAAGTCAGCAGGCGAGAGCATCGGCAGCGATCTCATCATTGGCTAATTTTCAAAAAGACCGAGTCGGCAGACAGCCTTTACGGTTGTCTGCCGAACTTAGATTTTATTCATATTTATCATAATAAATGGTAGACGTGAATAAGACCTGAAAGAGGTGAACGGATGCCTGTTTATAAAATTGCAGGGTTAAACGTCGGTTATGAACCGAGATTTGATTTGCTAAGAGAGCGAAGCGAAAAATATCGCTGTGATGAAAAAGCCGATTTTAAAATCGGAGTCAGTGATGACCTGATGGAACGGCAAATGGAGTATTATAAGGATGTTTTGGAGGGCGAAAGCCTCGAATATCTTTGGGTAGGCTCTGCATTTAATCTCAAGTTGCTTGAATATAACGGTATGTTTCTTCATTCTTCAACCGTTGTCGCAGATGGCAAGGCATATTCTTTTTCCGCGCCGTGCTCAACGGGCAAGTCTACGCACACTTCTCTTTGGCTGAAGCTTTTGGGCGATAAGGCGTTTATAATCAATGACGATAAGGCGGCATACAGGAAGATTGACGGCAAGTATTATATCTTCGGCACTCCGTTTTCGGGTAAAAACGATATCAACGTCAACACCTCTGCCGAGCTTGGCGCAATCTGCTTTATTGAGCAAAGCCCGACAAATTCGATAGAACGTGTTGATCCCGATGATGCGCTCAGCCCTCTTATTTCACAGACGATACGACCGGCAAACCCCGAGAGAATGATTCTTCTTTGCGACTTTCTCAATGAACTGCTTGCCGAAGTCCCTATTTACAGACTTAAATGTAATATAAGTCTTGAAGCGGCAGAGCTTTCATACAGAACAATGAGTCAAAGACTGTTGTGATGAAAAAGGATAGATGATTTTGAAAGACAAAAAACCAAAAGGTCAAGCTTGTAAAAACGGCGGCGATATTTCTGCTCTTAAATGGATAATTAAGACATCAAAAGGCAGTTGGCTTTTTGTCTTTTTGTATGCTGTTTTGAGCGCCGCACTTGCATATTTCGGAATATTGACCGCATATGGCACCAAGGATATCGTAAACGGTGCAACAGGTGCGGATTTTGAACTGCTCAAACACGGTGCGATTTATCTTTTGATTCTCGTTCTTATACAAATCACACTGAAAATTTTCAACAGCAATATGTATGAACGTGCCCGTGCAAAAATCGAGATAAAAATCAGAACAAGTGTTTTTGAATCCATAATGAAAAAGGATTATTCCGAGATTTCAAAGCACCACAGCGGAGATTTGCTTAACCGCTTGACCTCCGACGTCCAAACGATTTGTGACGGAGTTACGGGTTTGGTGCCAAATGTTGTTTCGCTTTTGACAAAGCTTATTTCGGCAGTGATAATAATGATAGGTCTCGACTGGATTTTTGCCGTGATTTTTCTTGCAGGAGGCGGACTGATCGCGCTGACGACCGCTTTTTTCAGAAACTATTTAAAGGAAATTCACAAAAAGGCACAGGAGGCTGACGGAAAGGTTCGCTCATTCTTTCAGGAGTCAATAGCGAGTTTGCTTGTAATTAAGGTATTCAACGCTTACAAACAGGTTGCCGATAAGGCGCGTAAGCTCCAGGCGGATAATTACGGAATACGCATTAAAAGAGCAACGATAAGCATATTTGCAAACACGGGAATTCAGATGGCGTTCAGCCTCGGATATCTTTTTGCAATGGTGCTGGGTGGATTTCGTGTGTATCAGGGAACAATCGATATTGGTGAGTTGACGGCTATTCTGCAGCTCGTCAATCAGATTCAGTCGCCGCTTTCCGCTTTGGCAGGCGTAATTCCGACATATTATTCGATTATAGCGTCAGCGGAAAGAATAATCGAGATTGAGAATTACGATGATGAGCTTGATGCCGACGAGGATATCGGTGACCGCTATGAATATTATGAGAAGTTGAAATCAATTGAATTTGATTCGATAACATTCAAATATAACAGGGATTATGTCTTTGAGGACGCGAGCGCTACAATCAACAAGGGTGATTTCGCGGCTATAACGGGAATTTCGGGAATAGGCAAGAGCACCTTACTCAAGCTTCTTTTGGGCGTTATGTCGCCGGAAAAAGGAACGATAAGGGTCGTTACCGATGACTCCGAAAGAACAGTTGACAGAAATACGAGAAAGCTGTTTTCCTATGTTCCGCAAGGCAATATGCTGCTTTCGGGCACGTTGAGAGAAAATATCACCTTTATGTGTGACGAAAAAAGCGACGAAGAAATCAAACGTGCGGTTCAATTGAGCTGCTCCGACGAATTTGTTTCGCAGCTTCCCGAAGGAACGGAAACGGTGGTAGGTGAGAGAGGACTCGGACTTTCCGAAGGTCAGATACAGCGCATTGCAATTGCGAGAGCAATTCTATATGACGCACCCATTCTTTTGCTTGACGAGGCAACATCTGCACTCGACGAAGCAACGGAGGAACGCCTGCTTAAAAATCTCAGAGGTCTTGAAAACAGAACATGTATTATAATAACTCATAAGCCTGCCGCTCTGAATGTTTGCAACAAGGAAGTAAGAATAGAGGACAGGAAGATTTGCATTACGGAAACCCCCGGAGGTAAAAGCGATGAAAATTAAAGAGGGCTACAGAATAAGAAAGGTCGGCAGCAAGAGTGTTGTTGTTGCACCCGGCGGAATAAATTTTACAGGTTTGATTACTGTTAATGAGACCGGCACTTTTATATGGGGCATGCTCGAAAAGGGCGCGGAAACCGAGGAAATCGTTTCTAAGCTTGCAAAGGAATGCAAGGTTCAGCCCGATGATATTAGATTTGATGTTACGGAATTTATTGAAGCCTTAAAAGGAGCCGATATACTTGAGTGAGAAAATAAGCCTTAACGATATGGCACCCGTTATTCGCGACGCGCTTGACAGTAACGGTGAGGTCTCTTTCGTCTCGGCGGGTCGCAGTATGCTGCCGCTTATCAGGGACAGAAAGGATACGATTACGCTGATTAAGCCGAGAAAGGCAATTAAACCGAATGACATTGTTTTTTATCAGCGGGATAACGGCCGTTTTGTGCTTCACCGTGTTATGTTTATCAATTCGGGAACATATGTTATGCGCGGAGACAATCAATGGGACAATGAATATAATATTCGTAACGACCAGATAATCGGTGTTCTGAAAAGCTTTGAGCGGAACGGCAAGGTGCATAATGTAACCGATCGCGATTATCTGATGTATGTTAAATTTTTACCTGCTATCCGTCTTTTAAGAAAAACTTATTACGGATTCAAAAGCAAGGTTTATAAATTTGTAAAATATCTTTTGAAAAGATAAATAAATAGATTCGGGAGAAATACAATTGATCAGCACAGTTAATGTTAGCTTGCAGTACGGCGGCAGAGAGCTTTTTAAGGGAGCGGATCTGAAATTTACCGACGGTAACTGCTACGGACTTATCGGCGCAAACGGCGCCGGAAAATCGACTTTTTTGAAAATCCTTTCGGGCGAGATCGAACCGAACAAGGGCGAGGTCATTATCACCCCGGGTGAAAGAATGTCCGTCCTGAGACAGGATCACTTTGCCTTTGACGAGTACGACGTTATTCGCACGGTGCTCATGGGAAATCCTCACCTTTGCGAAATAATGGATGAAAAGGAAGCCCTCTACATGAAAGAGGACTTCTCGGAGGAGGACGGCATCAAAGTCAGTGAGCTTGAGGAAGAGTTTGCCGAGATGGGCGGCTGGAGCGCAGAGAGCGATGCGGAAATTCTGCTCAACGGACTCGGAGTTACAAATGAATTTCACTATGCCAAGATGAGTGAGCTTGATAACGATATCAAGGTCAAGGTTCTTCTTGCACAGGCTCTTTTCGGAAACCCCGATATTCTTCTGATGGACGAGCCGACCAATCACCTTGATGTTGCGGCTATTCGATGGCTTGAGGATTTTCTTATCGACCTTGAAAGCACGGTTATCGTTGTTTCGCATGACCGACATTTTCTCAACAAGGTTTGTACGCATATTGTCGATATAGACTTCGGCAAGATTGAAATGTATGTCGGCAACTATGACTTCTGGTATGACTATACTCAGATTGCACAGCGTCAGCTCAGAGAGCAGAACAAAAAGGCTGAACAGAAGAAAAAGGAATTGCAGGAATTTATTGCACGATTCAGCGCAAACGCTTCAAAATCAAAGCAGGCAACGAGCCGCAAGAAGCTTCTTGATGAGCTTAATATTGAGGATATGCCGGTTTCGTCACGCCGTTTTCCTTTTGTTTCATTTAAACCGGACCGTGAGGTGGGCAATGAGCTGCTTACTGTTACGGGAATCAGCAAAACAATCGGAGACAGAAAAGTTCTTGACAATGTTTCGTTTACAATAAAGCCCCGTGAAAAGGTTGCTTTTGTCGGCACGGACGGACTTGCAAAAACAACACTTTTCAAAATTCTTGTCGGTGAGCTTGAACCCGACGAGGGTACTTTTAAGTGGGGAGTTACAACGTCACAGTCATATTTTCCGTCGGACAACTCGGAGTTCTTCGATGGCTGCGAGGATTCGCTTATCGACTGGGTAAGAAGATATTCCGACCTTGTTTTTGAGAGCGATGTCAGAGGCTGGCTCGGAAGACTGATGTTCTCCGGCGAGGAGGCAACAAAGAAGGCAAAGGTTCTTTCCGGCGGTGAGAGAGTTCGTTGCATGCTTATAAAGATGATGCTTTCGGGCGCAAATGTTCTTCTATTCGATGAGCCGACGAACCACCTTGACCTTGAGTCAATCGAATCGCTTAACAAGGGCATTATCAATTTTCCGGAGACTGTTCTTTTCACATCGCATGACCATCAGTTTGTGCAAACGATAGCCGACAGAATAATTGATGTCACAACAGGAAGTTTCTACGATAAGAACATCACATATGATGAGTATCTTGACGAGCTTGCCGCAAAGGAAGAAAGATAATTGCGGCGGTAAGACAGGATTTCATATATAAAATTGAATAAGGAGAGATAGTTTTGAAAAAGTTTTTAGCAGTATTTCTAAGCCTGGTAATCTTCGTAATGATCATCGCTCCTATGAGCGCAATGGCTGAAGATACCTGTAAATGTGACACGGTACCGATAGTCTATGTTCGTGGCCGTGCGACAATCCTTACCGATAAGGATGACCCGAGCAGTGAGACACTGCCGTATGTTCCTGACGGATTTGTTGAGAATGCTTTGAAGGAGCTTGTTCCTGTCTATACAAAGGGCTATCTGACGAACGATTTTTCGGAATTTAAAGCACTTTTCACAAAGTATATGGCAGAAGCCTACAAGGATTTTGCCCTTGACAATAACGGTGAAATTGCGAACAATTCAGGATATAAAACAGCAGACTATTGGAAAAACAATCCTATATATGATATCCACAAGCCGTCAAACGACGTAACAACGCCCGAGGGCGCAACAAATGAATTGTATAAATACTTCTATCAGTATGATTGCCGCCTTGACCCTTGCTCAATTGCAGATGACCTTCATGAATATATTCAGGCGGTCAAAGAGGTTACGGGTCATTCACGTATCAAGGTTCTTGCAAGGTGCCTCGGTACGACGATCCTTTCTGCTTATCTTGTTGAATACGGCTGGGAGGACATTGACGACATTGTTCTTTATAATCCGATTTGCTTTGGAACAGAGGTCACAAATTCACTTTTTAACGGCGAAATGCATTTTGATGCCGACGCTGTTGACTTCTTTGCAAATCAGAATCTTGACGAATCGCTTCCGCTTACACTCCTCAAAGAAGTTATCACGCTGAGCAATAAGCTCAACGGACTCGGAATGACGATGGATTATTTCAATAAAACAGCAACTAAGGTTGCAAAATATGTCACTCCAGACGTTATGAGAGTCTGCTACGGTACAACTCCCGGTTACTGGTCAATGGTTTCTGCCGACAGATTTGAAAGCGCAAGGGATTATATCTTTGAAGGTGTTGAAGAAGAATACGCAGGATTGATTAAAAAAATCAATGATTACCACGAAAAAGTCGGTTCAAAGCTTACAACGTTATATAAAGATATCAAGGCCGACGGAGTGAACGTTTCTATAATCGCAAAGTACGGTTATCAGCTTTATCCTGTGGTTTACAATGCCGACAGACAGAGCGACATGATTGTTACCTGCGAGCAGCAGGCCCCCGGCACAATAACGGCACCGATCGGCAAAAAGCTCAGCGATGACTACGTGGCTCAGGCAAAGCAAAACGGGACGGATAAATATATTTCTCCCGATCTTGCCGTTGATGCATCAACAACGCTTTTCCCGGATTCAACGTGGTATATACAAAACATGAAGCATAACTGTTATCCGAGAATACTTTGCCCGTTTATTTATCAGCTTCTCAGGCACGACGGAGAGCCGATGACGGTGTTCAGTGATGAAAACTACCCGCAGTACATTATCTATGAGGGCGAGGAAAATAACGGCGATACAATAAGACCGATGACCCGCGAGGACAAGGGAAATCCGCTGGAAAGACCCGGATTCTTTGATCTTATCAAAAAGCTTATAGTAAATGTATTGAAGATCATTATTGAGACTTTGGGTAAGCTGTTCAAATAATTAACTCCCGCGGAATAGCCGAAATAAAGCTTAACCTGGAAAAGGAGAGATGGTTTTGAAAAAATTTTTAGCAGTGTTTCTGAGTTTGGTAATCTTCGTTATGGTTATTGCGCCTATAAGTGCAATAGCGAAAGACACCTGTGACTGTGATGAGGTGCCGATAATCTATGTGCGAGGTCGTTCACCGATTTACCTTGACAGGGACGACCCAAACAGCCATGAAATTCCTGTTTTTTCGGAGGAATTCATTAAGAAGGCGGCAAAAGAACTTGTCCCTGTTTATACTAAGGGATATTTGACAGACGATTTTTCGGAATTCAAGATGCTTCTTACTCAGTATATGGCGGAGCTTTGCAAGGATTATATGCTTGACAAGAACGGCGAGGTTCCCAACAATTCCGGACAAAAAGCTTGCGAATACTGGAAAAACGTTCCGTTAACAGATATACATAAAACGTCAAACGACGTTTCCACCGCCAACGGAGCGCATGATGAGCTTTACAAGTATTTTTATCAGTATGACAGCCGTGTTGATCCGTGTGAAACCGCAGATGACCTTCATGAATATATTCAGGCGGTTAAAAAGGTAACAGGGCATTCCCGTGTTAAACTTCTCGGAAGATGCCTTGGCACCATAATTCTCTCCGCATACCTTGCGGAATACGGCTGGGAGGACGTCGACGATGTTGTTCTCTATAATTCAATCTGCTTCGGCACAGAGGTAAACAATTCGCTCTTCAACGGAGAACTTTATTTTGATGCGGACGGAGTTGACTACTTTGCAACTCAGAATCTCGGCGATTCGCTTCTTTTTACCCTTCTTAAAGAGATAATCACACTCAGCAACAAGTTGAACGGACTTGACATGACAATGGATTATTTCAACAAGACGGGCACAAGAGTTGCAAAATACGTTATTCCCGATGTTATGAGGGTCTGTTACGGTACGTTTCCCGCTTATTGGGCTATGGTTTCCGCCGACAGATTCGAAGAGGCAAGGGACTATATCTTTGCGGGTGTTGAGGACGAATATGCAGGACTTATCCAAAAAATAAATCACTATTACGAAACAGTCGGTTCTAAGCTTACCTCTATGTATAAGCAGATGGAAGCCGACGGAGTGCATGTATCAATCGTTGCTAAGTACGGCTTCCAGCTTTACCCCATTGTTTATAATGCGGATCTTCAGAGTGATATGCTTACCACCTGCGAGCAGCAGGCCCCGGGCACAACGACAGCTCCTATCGGTAAAAAGCTCAGCGATGATTATATTGCACAGGCAAAGGCAAACGGAACAGATAAGTATATTTCTCCCGACCTTTCAATTGACGCTTCAACAGCGCTTTTCCCGGACACGACCTGGTATGTTCAAAACCTCAATCACGACTGTTATCCGTGGGCACTGTACCCTGTGATTTACAGGATTTTGAGGCATGGCGAACAGCCGCTTACGGTGTTCAGCGAGAAAAATCTTCCTCAATATCTTATTTATGAGAAAAATGAAGAAAATGTTGAGACAATCAAGCCTATGACCGAGGAGGATAAGGGTGACCCGCTTGAAAGCCCGAATTTCTTTACGCTTATTAAAAACATAATAGTTAATATTGTCAAAATTATTATTGAGCAGTTGGGCAAACTGATTAAGAAATAATTGTTTTATCAAAAAAGCGCAGACCGTCAGGCCTGCGCTTTTGCGTGTTCAGTTTTCGCTGATATAAATGAATCTCGGCAGCTCGCGGGAAGTTATTTGATAAATTCCGGCATATTCGCCTTTAAAAAGAACGGTTATTTTGTTTTCTCCGCTTTTTAGCCTAAAAGTCTCCTTTGAGGTTTCTTTATCAACAGCAATGAGATTTGAAGTTTTCAAAAGACCGATTTCAACGTCCTCGTTGTCAATCGCCGAGATTTTTACCTCTGATTCAGTGTTGTTCGGGTTGTAGATATTCAGCACACATTCAATATAAACGTAATCGTTATCGGTATAGAAATCCACAAAATAGCTTTGGTCGCTGTTGTCAAGTATCGGCGTTTTTTCAACCGAACAAGAGGAGAGGGAGAAAAGCAAAACGGTGCATGATATCAGTGAAATAATTTTTTTCATAATCTCGTCCTTGTATAACTCATATAATATGTTTACATTTTATTTTACCATACAATAATCATATTGACAAGCGGTGTTGACAAATCAAAAAAAGAGTAGTACAATATGAAATTGAAATTCAGTTTCATATTCGGAAGGTGAATTAAATGGAGAATTCATATAACACGAAGCAGGGCGGATTGATCCTTTCACTCTTGCAAAAAAAGCCGGGCAGACATTTTACTGCCGACGAAATTATTTCAGAGCTTGCGAAGGACGGACAACCTGTCGGCAAGGCCACTGTGTATAGGCACCTTGACAAGCTGATAAGGCAAGGTGCGGTACGCAAATATTTTGCCGAAGAGGGTCAGAGCGCGTGCTTCGAATTCATAGACAAGAACGGTAATTGCGAATCGCATTACCACCTGAAATGCTCAGGCTGCGGCAGACTTATTCACGTTGAGTGCGGTTATCTTGATGAGCTGGCACAGCATGTTTTGGAGCACCACGGCTTTGTGATAAGCCCCGAGAAAACCGTTCTTTACGGGTTGTGCGATAAATGCAGGGAGGCATTGGATGAAGAATAAAATTACGGCGATTTTTCTCACCGTTTTAATGCTTATGCTTTGCGGCTGTTCGTACACTGCGCCGAAAAAGAGTGACAAGCTGAGCGTTGTCTGCTCGATTTTTGCACCGTATGATTTTGCCCGCCGGATTGCAGGCGACAGGGCGGAAGTAAAAATGCTTTTGCCGACGGGAGTTGAGAGTCATTCGTACGAGCCGACACCGAGGGATATAATTGAACTCGAAAATTCGGATATTTTCTTCTATGTCAGCGAGCACACGGAAACATGGGTCACGCAGATAACGGATGCTGTTGAAAATGAAAGCGTTAAAAAAATTGATATAGCCGATGAGCTTGGAATTGTGATAAACGACCACGATCACGACCATGGCCATCATCACGGCGAAGAACATAATGAGCACGATGAGAGTGAAACGGACGAGCACATCTGGACAAACCTTGAAACGGCAACAAAAATGATTGACTGCATTGCAAAGGAAATGGGCAAAGCGGACACGGACAATGCGGATTATTACAGCGAAAACGCAAAGGCATATTCTGCGGAAATATTGAAGCTCAGAGATGATTTTTCACGGCTTGTTAAAAGCTCAAAGCGAAGGGAGATTGTTTCGGGGTCACGGTTTGCAATGAAGAATTTTACTCGTGAATTCGGCATTGAATTTACGGCGGCATTTGATTCCTGCGTTGACAATACCGAGCCGAGTGCATCGGTTATGGCGCAGATCATTGACAGGATAAATGCTGATAATTTGCCTGTTGTTTTCTATGAGGAGCTGACCGAGCCGAAAATCGCAAGGGCGGTTTCAATTGAAACGGGTGCAAAAATGCTTCTGCTTCATTCGTGCCATAATGTTTCCTCGGACGAAATGAAGAGGGGAGAGACTTATCTCTCGCTCATGCGACAAAATTACAAGAATTTAAAGGAGGCGTTGAACTGATGCAGATTTTGAAATGCGAAAACATTCACATGAATTATGATTCGACCAAAGCGGTCAACGGCGTCAGTTTCACCGTTGATGAGGGCGATTTTCTTTGTATCGTCGGCGAAAACGGAGCCGGTAAAAGCACGCTTTTGAAAGGTATCCTCGGCTTGCAGAAAATCTCCGAGGGAAAAGTTGAATTTAACGGAATAAAGAAAAGCGGAATCGGCTATCTGCCGCAAAAAACGCAGGTGCAAAAAGATTTTCCGGCAGGAGTCAGAGAGGTCGTTCTCAGCGGCAGACTCAGCGGAAAAGGGAAGCTCTTTTATACTGCTGCAGACAGGCGAATTGCGCAGGAAAATATGGATATTATGAAGATAAATTCAATAAAGAATAAGTCCTTCAATGAGCTTTCGGGCGGTCAACAGCAGAGGGTTTTGCTCGCAAGAGCATTATGCGCAACAGACAGGCTTTTGCTTCTTGACGAACCGACAACCGGTCTTGACCCGTTTGTGACAGAGGATATGTATAAGCTGATAAGTCATCTCAACAAAGAACACGGCGTTACGGTGATTATGGTAACCCATGACGTTAAAAGCGTAATTCAGTACGCAAACAAAATTCTTTGCATGGAGCATGACGGTGATTTCTTCGGTACGACCGAGGAATATCTAAAAACAGCGGCAGCAAAAAGGATTCTCGGAGGTGACAGCCATGCTTGATATGTTCGTTCAGATGTTTTCCTATGGATTCATGCGAAGAGCGATAATCGTCGGTGTGCTGGTTGCCCTCTGCGCAGCTTTGCTCGGGGTTACGCTCGTCTTAAAGCGATATTCAATGATAGGCGACGGACTTTCGCATGTCGGCTTTGGCGCCCTCTGCGTTGCTCTTGCAATGAATGTTGCGCCGCTTGCTGTTTCCGTACCTGTTGTAATAATATCCGCATTTCTGCTTTTAAGGATAAGTGACAACAGCAAGATAACCGGCGATGCGGCGATAGCTTTGATCTCAAGCACGGCATTGGCGATCGGAATCCTCGTAACCTCAATGACAACGGGTCTTAATTCCGACGTAAACGGATATATGTTCGGCAGTATACTTGCAATGAGCAGTACGGATGTTATAATAAGCATAGTGATTTCGGCGGCGGTGCTGATTCTATACTGCGTATTTTATAATAAAATCTTTTCTGTTACATTTGATGAAAGCTTTGCGACGGCAACAGGAACAAAAACAGGAATGTACAACACGCTGATAGCCTTGCTGACGGCAATAACCGTTGTTATCGGCATGAGGATAATGGGAGCAATGCTGATTTCGAGCCTTGTTATTTTCCCGGCGCTGACGGCAATGCGAGTTTGCAAAACGTTTAAAAAAGTTGTTGCCGTTTCGGCCGTTATTTCGGTTATATGCTTCTTTATCGGTTTGTTTGTTTCGTTTGCGTTTTCAATGCCGGCAGGTGCGAGCGTTGTTGCCGTGAATGCGATGATGTTCGGAATATTCTCGCTCGTCGGAATGATAAAAAGAAAAACTGCATAAATTACTCTATGAGGTGGTACTATGACAATTAAAGAATTAAAAGAAAATCCCGTTAAGCTGATTGCCGATGACTGGGCGCTTGTCAGCGCAGGAACTCCCGAAGATTGGAACACGCTGACCGTCAGTTGGGGAGGAATAGGTGAGCTTTGGGGCAGAGACGTCGCTTTTATATTTATACGTCCGCAGAGATATACAAAGAAGTTTATTGATGAGCAGGATTATTTCACTATCAGCTTCTTTGATCCCGAATATAAGGATATGCTTCGCCTTTGCGGCAGAATTTCCGGCAGAGACTGTAACAAGATAAAGGAAGCGGGTCTAACTCTTGCAACCGACGGCGCAGCCGTTTATCCGGCAGAGGCGAGACTGATAATAAAATGTAAAAAAATTGCGGTTCAGCCCTTGGATAATTCCGGATTCCTTGATAAAACAATTGAGAAAAACTATGCCTCAGGGGATTATCACTATATGTATGTCGGTGAAATTGAAAAAGTTATCGAAAAAAAGTAAAAAATTTAAAAAAATGCTTGACAAATTGACGTTCACGGTATATAATAAGTAAGTCGTTTGGGAACAATAGTTCCCGGCGGAGTCGGTGTCGATGGCGAAGAGGGTCCACCCGTTCCCATCCCGAACACGGTAGTTAAGCTCTTCAGCGCTGAAAATACTTGGCGGGCAGCCGCCCGGGAAGATAAGGCGACGCCGACATTTTTTATTTATTGCTCAGGAAAAGAGAACAAAAGACATAATTCAACGCACTACCGGATAATATTTATTGTCTGAATATGCCTCAATAGCTCAGTTGGCAGAGCACGCGGCTGTTAACTGACGAGAGGGATCAACCGTCCGGTGGACGAAAAGTTGATCCGTCGAGTATGAAGAAACAAGGAGAATTGCGAAGCGCTCCAAGCGAGCAAGGCGACTATGTTTCAGACCGGTCACAGGTTCGAGAACCTGATTAAAGAGCAACAAAACTAAATATGCCTCAATAGCTCAGTTGGCAGAGCACGCGGCTGTTAACCGCGGTGTCACAGGTTCGAGCCCTGTTTGAGGCGCCAAACAAAAAGATCGCACGATGTGCGGTCTTTTTGTTTCTGTCGGCACCTCTGCACAGTTCTCTCACCTACGACACCGTATTGCAGTAACGGAACGCGGCTGTTATCTGTCGCAGACAAAACAATCCGGTGAATTGTTTTGGCGTTGCGATACAATGAGGCAACGGCAGTTGCCGACAACATATTCAAAGTCACAGGTTCGAGCTGCTCGTACCTCGCAGTCACCCTTTTGTCACTCCGTGACATTTCCCCTGTCAGGGGAATCTCTGTTTGAGGCGCCATAAAAGAAGGGTAATTTTGATACAATATCAAGGTTACTCTTCTTTGTTTATATTCAACACCCCTGGCTGCCGAAGCCCTTGATATATGGACATTTTTGACAACTTTCACACGATTAGTAACTTAAAGTCCTCGATAGTTATTTGTTCTATCGAGGACTTTATTCTTTATTGGATTATACATTGCAGTTGTAATTGTGCGTAAGAAGCGGTAATCGTGTGAAAGATGGGGTAATGGTTGTGGAAAACCAGCAATTCTGTAGAATGAAGTTTTTAGGTATAGATATTGTTTTATATTTGTGTAAAGAAATTTTTGACAAATTCTTTTTTTATTTAAAAATAATTTATTGCAACTGTTTATAGCTGATAAGATAATTGTTATTCAAAACATTTTGAGACATTCTTTTTAAGGTTGTGCGTGTTTGCAACCGTAAATTTTTATTGAATTGCTGAAAAAAACAGGAGTTTATTTATTTTTAAAATATTTTGTATTCTTGTTTTTAGTATATGTATTAATTATATAAATTATATATTTGCTGAAAATATATATTGACAAAATATGTTTGATAATGTATATTTTATTAGGAGGAATAGGAGGTTATATTTGTTGTTTTTTGAATAATTTGAATGGCAGAAAGATTTTGCATTGTTTTGTTGTAAATGCGGTAGAGTGTTTAACGAAAATGAGGTTGAATCATTTAATCCAATCGCAGATGCGATGATGCATTATGATGAAGTCGTAGCCTCTCCAAAACAAAAACGGTTATGTTGCCAAAAATGCAAATCAAATCATTTGCAGGCTATAGTGGAGACAGCAACCTCTGCAAGAACAATAGGAAATGGTTATTCTCCCGCAAAAGGTTGTTTAGGTTCCTTGCTGTTTGGATCCGGGGGATGGCTTCTTGGGGCGTTGGGACAGCGGCAAAGAACAATAATTGAAACTCAAAATCGAAATTATTGGATTTGCAATGATTGCGGATATAAATTCAGAAACACAGAAGATTGGCACGAAGAAATAAAGAAAAAAGAGCAAGCTGTGAAAGTCAACCTTGTGTTAACAATCTTTTTTATTATCGTTGCTATGTTACTGTTTACAGGTGGTGAAGTATCCTCAGTTGTTGGCATTGTGTTCTTGATTATTGGAGCGGTAAATGCTATCACTTCTTTCCTAGGAAAAACAAGGATTCGAAATGAACTTCAACATCTTGATGATCTCGAAAGTTCCTCTATGGAGTAATTCAGTAAGCAAAAGATTTTCAAAAACAGTTGGGAAAACCCAGAAAACTGCGATTTGATAAACAAAGAATAAGGAGTATGACAAACAATGTGTTGGAAGACTATGTATATGGCAGCGACGGCGTAACGGTACAGACTGGCAATCTGAGTGTGGACGAGATGTTCGGGCGGGATACCTACTACTCTTTTAACGTGACCGAATTCATCCGCAACAACTTCGGCACATGGGGCATCAAACGACAGAAACTACTGCTGAGTCTGCCGGACAATGAAATGATAACGACCTTCAATCAGATAATCTTTGCCAACGACCCCGACCAGGAGAGACAATGCAGATTAGATATCAGATTTAAAATATACAACGAAAAATGAAACATCACCACCGAATTCCCCTTATGCTGTGCAGTTTATGTGCAACAAGCCTTTCTATCGTAGCCCAAAACACCACAAACCTGCCCACTTCCATGTATGGAATAGGTGAATTAAGTACCAGCGACGGCGGACGCTATGCCGGAATGGGCAATATCGGCATAGCCCTGAACAAGCCCGGCTTCCAGAAC
>ERZ772867.1727-NODE-1727-length-23718-cov-2.915057_pt1 | contig 23718 bp, 6 predicted proteins | sample MGYA00511341_ERZ772867 | MGnify/ENA primary metagenome ERZ772867 (study PRJEB29015, sample SAMEA2737707) | human gut metagenome | biome: human gut; feature: human-associated habitat; material: faeces | place: China | collected 2012 ... | reverse complement strand
ACATTAACCTTATCCCAACTGCCAATGATGCGAAGATTACTGTTAACAACCTTGAAGTTGTAAGCGGTATGACATCAGAAAATATCGAACTTAAGAAGGGTAAGAATCAGATTAAGGTTGTTGTAACTGCAATAGATAGTACAAAATCTCCTGCAGAGTTATCAATAACTAAGCGTGTATATCTTGTAAATGTATATCGTCCTGATTCGGATAACGATAATGCTCTAACAGAACTTGTTCTTAATAAGGGTACAGTCGTACCGGCATTTACAAGAGACGTAAAGAACTATTATGTAACAGTTCCTTATCAGGTAAATAAGGTAACTCTTGAAACAGCTGCATTAAATCCGGGCAGTGTGATTAAAGTAAACGGCACAGAATATACAGGCGCTATGGATATAGACTTGACAGACGGAGTATATAACTCAGTTGCAATCAAGGTATATGCATCAGCTGATGATTCATTGCCTGAAGTAACATACACATTGGATATATTCAGAAAGAATATGGCAGCCGATATTCCTGACCTAAGCAGCTTGACTGTAGACGGTAAGGACATAATTCCGGATTTCTCGGCAAGAGAGCTTAACTACTACACATATGTAGATGCATCAACAACCCGTGTAACAATAAATGCTAAGGCAGCAAGCAGTTCTGCAAACGTAAGCGGTATCGGAACATTTGCATTGAACGGTAATAAGACAGTAAGAATTATTACAGTCAGAAACGGTGCTACAATGCAGAAGTATTCTGTAACAATCTTGCGTGATACTGCAATCAACGGTATCAGCGGTACATTGAACGGAGATGCGATAACAAACAGCACTCTTGAAACAATAACAGTACCGGAAGGTACAACAACAATTCCGCTTAATATAACTTCAGCCGACAGCGATGCAATAATTACTGTAAACGGCAGAGAGATTGAAAGCGGAAAGGACATTGACTTTACAATGTCAACACAAAAGGAAAGATTCGACATTAATGTTGTAAGCGCAATAAGCGGTATTAACAAGTCGTTCGTTGTATATGCTGAAAGCGATGCAGACAAGCCTTATGAACCGTTCATCAATCATATTATGATTGATCCGACAATCAATCAGACAGGCAAGGATGCAACATTCTTCACAGCGTTTGACGAAAAAGTATTTGTTTACAGTGCCGTTAATGACGGTGCTACACCGTACTTGTTTGCTAAGAGTGATGACCCGGATGTTTACATTGAAGTAATCAATGAAACAATGAGAGATTACTCATTGCAAGAAGGTATAGGTTCATACTTGGCACAGTCTATAGGCGAAAGCGGACAGGCAACATTCACATTCCGTGCAACTAAGTTTACTGAAAGCGGATACGAGCTTATTAATGAATATGTAGTAACTGTTTATAATACAGACGCACCTATCTTAACTGATTTGTGGACAGATAATGCTACTATGAAGACTAAGTTCTCACCGATAGTAAGAAATTATGATGTTGAAATAGGTAAGGATACCGAAGCATTTACCGTACATACAAAGAATACTTATGAAAATGCACAAGTAAGTATGAGTATCGACGGCGGAGCTTATGTAGACGGTGACGTAAGAACATTTGATAAACTTCCTCTTGATACTAAGAACTTTACCGTAACGGTTAAGATAACAGTTGACGAAAAAGACGGAATTTATGTTCTGAATGTAACTCGTCTTGATAAGTTAATTCCTGAGGCATTCCTTGAAAATATTGAACTTGAGGATGAAACAGCTGCAGGCGACGGATTATATGAAATGACTCCTGCATTTGAAGAAAAAGATGCTGAATATTCTGCTAAGGTTAATTACACAGACAATACAATTACATTGACTGTAACAGCTAAAGATCCGGCAAATGATAAACTTGCCGTTACTACAAGCGACGGTAAGGTTACAACGGTAACAAGCGGCACAGCCACTGAAATTACATTGCCGTCAAGCTTCCTTGACAGTGAACATTCAACAGAAACTGTAACGGTAACTGTTGAAAATAAGGACGGTAAGATTGGCAAGTACGAATTGAAGATTACTCGTGATGACAGAGCAAACGGAGATGCAAGACTTGCAAGTCTGACAACCGATAAGTTCGATTTGTCAAAGGTATTTAACCCTGAAATCTTTAGTTATGTTGTTAATATCTCACCTTATGATGAGGATATTACGGTAACAGCAGAAGCTAAAAACCCAACTGACAGTATAGTATTTACTCATAAGGGTAAAAATTCGGCAGAATCAATCGGCAGTGCAAGTGAGAAATTTGAGCTTGACGCGGGTGAAGCTGTAGATTATGTATTCGTAACAGTAGCTGAAACTCCATACACTTATGTAATTAAGATTGTAAGAGAGAACACAGCTTACCTAAGCAACATTATCGTAACAGATACAGTTGATGGAGACGGATACGAAGAACTAAATCCTAAGTTCGATGCAAGTGTAATAAGCTACGATGTTCTTGTAGATCCGCTTGCAACAGAAATCGAATTTACGATTAAGACTACAGAATATAATCCAATCCTAAATATGAGCATTGAAGGCACGCAGGTAGCAAGTAAGTCGGCATCAGAATTAACACATATGTTTGACCTTGCACTTAACCAAAAGTCGTTTACAATCGACTTTGAGATTGTAAGTCAGGTAAGCTCTACGGTAACTAACGGCGGTAAGTATCGTGTAACTGTTACAAGAGATACTGCCGAAACAGTTCCAGAACTTCAAACTTACATAACAGGCAGAGTTCATTCGGTTGCTCAAGGTGACGATACTGCAGAAATAAGAATGTATGACAGCAGCAATAATCTTGTTGCGGTAGATGCAGCAGGAAATACGGTTTACCAAGTTGGTCTGAACGGCAACTTTGAAATCTCGCTTCCTGATGCAGATACATATCATATTGTAATAAGCAGAACAGGTTATTTGGATTATGAAATCACTAACATTGTTTCAACCGAAACTTTTGTGAAAGCTAAATATGACTTTGGTATGATTAGAATTACACCGGGTAACGTTACAGATTATGATGTAAGTGACGGCGTCATAGATTATGTTGATGTTAACTTAGTAAATGTATTCCTATATAACATTATTATGAATGACTATACAGGACAAATTATTAAGGATTCGATAACAACAACTGAAGACGGAACCAAGGATGAAACTAAGGATACTGATAAGAAAGACGATTCGAGTGATAATCCTGAACCTCCGGATAACGGAGCAACGGATAATCCGTCAACGCCGTCAACTCCTGACAGCGGAACAACGGATAATCCGTCAACACCGTCAACTCCTGACAGCGGAACAACGGATAACCCTGAAACTCCGAGTGAAACACCGGATACACCATCAACTCCAAGTGATGGAACAAACAGTGGTGACAGTAAGGATGACAGTACAACGACTGATACACCTGATAAGGGTGAAACAGGCGATAATACATCATCAGATACTGAAACGGGAGATAAATCCGATAATACAGAAACACCGTCAGATGGTAATACATCAAGTGATAATACATCAAATGGTGATACATCATCAGACAGCAAGTCAGATAACACAACAGACAGTGCGACGTCAGACAGCAAGTCGGATAGCACAGCAGACAGTGCGACATCAGACAGCAAGTCGGATAGCACAACAGACAGTGTGACATCAGACAGTAAGTCGGACAGCACAACAAACAGTGTGACATCAGACAGTAAGTCGGATAGTAAATCAGACAGTGCTAAGAGTTCAGAATCATCATATTCTGTTTCAACGGCAGTAGCAGGTGTATCTGCTTATACAGAAATCCAATATGGTGATGGCACTAATACAGCCGGCGCTTATTACGAAGCAAATGGCAAGAAGATAATTTCTTGGATTAACTTTGAGGGCGGACGTGTTGAAAGAGCTGATTGTGATTTTGACGGTGACGGCTCAATCACAACAAAAGACCTTCTGTATGCAGGTATGTATTTTGGAAAGAAGACTCCTGTATTGGATAACCAAGGTCCCGACAAAGTCAAAATAAAAGCATATTAATTAGCTTTAAGGAATCGACAGATTTAATTCTGTCGATTCTTTTTTTGCTTTATACATTTTATGTAATTTTATTAAACAGTAATAATTGTAACATTTACACAATATACGATAATGAACTGTAAAGAATAAACGGTGTTTTTCTTGAATAGAAATGTTGACTTTTGGTATAAGTTGGTGTACAATTAAAGTATAGAATTACTCATAATAGGGATAATTGCAGTAGGGGGGAGAGCATGCATATTGGGAAAAAGAAAATCACAATAAGCGCACTTATTGTGGTTGTTTTTGTATCTGTTATTGTTTGGGCTGCAACATCTTACCCAAATGCAGCTATATCATTCAGTGGCATAAAAATGGTGGCTAACGGTTCAACAACTCAAGGCTTCGTTGATATATCTCTGAAGAATATTGATTCAACTGCAATATCTTATTGTATTGAATATGATAAAAATTACATAGAGCTTTCGGATGTGGCAACGAATACACCGATTAAAAACCCTACAACTTCTTCGGGAAGCGTCGGATATTCATATGATATTGCTCATGATTATTTTGAACAAAATACTGATGATTTTCCAATCGGAAGTTTTGGTGATTTTAAATTACCGTCTATGATTGGTGTAAGTATGCCGATTATTGGTGTTGCAGATGCCGACAACGGCAGAGCAATAATGAACTTCTTACCGCAAGAAGGTACAACTTCTAAATACATAACTGCGGTAAAAGGTCGTGACGAACATCTTATCCTTGCAAACGGTAAAAATTTAAAACTCGGACGATTGAGCTTTTATATAAAAGACCCTGCAAAGTTTGCAAAGCTTTCAAAAAGCGAACTTAAGGATGTTATTAAAATTGTACCGTTTTCGACAATGATTACAGTGCAGGACGATACTATTACAGATGATGACGGTGTTCATATAGGTTATATCGACAGCAGTGACGGAGATGTCAAATGGTACTCAAGAGCCGATAAAAATGTTGAGTGTAATTTTGAGATTGAAGCGGCACTTTCAAATGTTAAGGCACTGAATGAGGAGCTTACAGTTACTTCTTATGACATCTATAGGAATGGTACAACAGATGATTTACTTGATTTCATAAATGATAAAATGTCGATTATATCACTCCAATATGCAGACGGTTCCGAAAGACCGGCAGTGTTTAAGTGGGATAAGACGACAAGCAATCTAAGCTCGATTTCGTGGAATCCAAAAGAAGGTGACTATACGGTTGTTCAAAAATACAATGATGATTTTGATATAACCGTTACAATACATGTGACGCCGATTAATTTGATTGGTTTCACGGCAGAAAATGAGAATTTGACGTATTGGACCGGTGCGGCGGATTATCCTGCAACAATAGACGATTTGAAACTTGCACCAAAAGCAAAACCGATACTTGATAAATATATTCCAAACGGCGGAGTACCGGAGTTTAATATTGGATGGTACCAGCTTAGCACTGAAACATCGCAGCTGCTTGATATACCTGACGATATCAAAAACAAAGTGGTAGGCAAATATACAATTTTGGGACACATTGCGGATATAAACAAAATATCGATTAATTATCCGTGGCTTACAGTAAAGGACAGCTCTGATGTCAACTTTATAAGAAATGTTGTCGATAACGAGAGTGAGCTTCCAAAAGAGTTGGTGGTTGTAAGTGCTGTCACGGCTGATGACGGTACTTTGACAATAACAGTTAAAAATAAAGATGGGAACACAATTCCTACAGGTACAACATTTGATGTGAGAATGCCGGGCGGAGAACTTATTGATTCTTCAATGTCGGGTTATAATGTTGTTGTAAATGATGACGGAACGGCAACAATTACTGTAAAGGCTGATATTGCAATAGATTCTGAAAAGAAACTTGCACAGATTATAAACCTTGGAAGTAAAGCCGGTAAGTTTGAAATATCATCAACAGAACCGGGAAAAAATCCGGGACCGTATACTGAATTCAGTACAAATCCGAGAAAAAATATTTATTTAGGCAGCTATACTTTTGATTATTCGGATTTGCAATCGGCAATGTTTCCTATCAAAGCGGGTGTGAGTTTGCCGACAACTGTAACGCTTCCTGTACTTTCTGATTTTGTTGGAACAACATATGATGGATACGACGGTACGGAAATAGGTAAGCTTTCGACCTTTACAGTTGATTCGTGGGATGTTATTGACGGAGACCCTACATTGGTTGGCAGTGTTGTAACTGTAAGGGGTACGCTTTCAACAACGTCATATACAAACTACGGAAATGTTGTAAATGAGAATAATAACACAGTTGAGATTAAGTATTTGGTTGTCAACGGTGATGATAGAGATGAAATTGATGTAATACCCGATTTTACATATGACAAAAAACAAGTTGGGTATGATTATAACGATTTGCAAACAAATTCATTTACTGTTAAAAATATAGGCTCAACCGATATATACGGCTTGACAGCTGCTATTTCTTTGAGTAAAGATGGGAATAAAGAAGCATTTACCATCAGCAAAAAGTTGCCTCAGATTTTACAAAAAGGTGAAAGTGTAGACTTTGATATAACAACTAATATAGGTCTTGATGTAGGAACTTATGAATGTACAGTTTCTGTTATATCAAATGATGGAGTCCTTCGAACGTTTAAAATCTCTTTTGAAGTTACGGAAGCTCCTACATATAAAATAGAGCTTGTTTCTGATAATGTAAATTATGGTAAAGCAGAAACGGACTCGGGATTATATACTGCAAGCGAAGGTGAAGCTGTTTCAATAACAGCAACTCCCGAAGAAGATTGCGTTTTCGCCGGATGGACCTGTGAAACCGGTAATGTGACATTCGCAGACAGCACATTGGCTAATACGACATTTGAAATGCCGGCAGAAAATGTTAAAATAACGGCTCACTTTAAAGAGTCGCTTGGAGCGAAACTCAGAGCGACAGAACTTATGGTTAAAGATACAAATGACAATGATCAGGATTTGCATGATCAGAATTGGAAAATTGTAAAGTTTGACCCTGTAAAACGTGAGTATTATGTTGCAGTGCCAAATAGTGTTGACAAAGTAAAGCTTTGGTTCAAACTTAGAGATGAAGCAAAAAATGCGACGCTGTCTCTTTCGCGTGAACATAATTCTGTAACTGATACATTGACCACGCCAACGGAGGACGCAACGGATAATTATTATAAGTCAGAGGATATAGAGCTTGACGTCAGCCCTGTTGATAACCTGCTTACATTGACGATGACATATGATGATCCTAATGACGGTCCTGATGAAGGCGAAGTTACAAGGTCGTATAAGATTCACGTTTACAGAAAAATAGAAGAGTCCAAATTGATGAAATTTAATTATGGTAACTCGCCGTATGGCTTGATTATGCGTGATACGGCAATAACGGATAAGGCGACGGCTAAAAATGAATTTGATAAAAATGATTATACATTTACTGCAGGATATACGCCGGCAGGTGCGACAGTGGGTGTAAATTATTGCGGTGAAGCTTGGACGTCGGGTGTGAATTATGATTTGGATGATACAGCATTGTTTGTTTTGAATTCGGGAACTTTTACAGACCCAGGATATGAAAGCGTTATTAATTCGATTGGCGGAGCGGTAACCGATGTCACCAAAAAGATAACGGTTAATGTTTTAACGGAAACAAATGCGGCATATCAAGATGGCGGTTCTACGGATTATTCATCTGTCAATGCACAGACAATCAATCTGCCGTCGAGCGGTACAATATCCGAATTAAATGCGGAACGAATCCGACCTGATAAATATGAACTTGTTTATTCGTTTGCAGATTTTGACGGTTCAATCGTTTCAATAAAAAGACCGTTAATCTTGCTTAATACTCTTGGAGATGTCAATAATGATAAACAAGCAGATACAAAAGATGTTTCAAGAATAAGAAACAGATTCAGCGCAGATTTAGCTAACAACACAAATGTTACAGGTTATGATGTTGGCGGATTGCTAAATAGATATCGTATCTGCGATGTAAATAAAGATAGAGCAGTGAATTTGATAGATGCAAATAATATACGTGCTAAAAAAATAATTCAGTTCTATACTAATGATGGAGGTGGTGCGTAATGAATAAGATTCTAAAAAGGTTAGTGTCAGGATTTACGTCACTATCTATGTGTGCAGTATGTATGATTAGTATTCCTGCTGCTGCGGATGAATACGAAAATATAGAAACACAGGCAACAAACAGAACTTTGTCTGTAGATTTTATGGGCAGAGGTTCTACACCAAATGATGCAAGCCCCGGTAAAGCAGGATTTAGCAAAGATGATGTAAACTTAACCAATCCGCTTGAATTTTGGGTGGGTATCGGCGTTGAAAATGTAAACGATTTACCGTTGTTTACTGACGGCGTTTATTCGTTAGATGTAGCGTTTGAATATGATCCGAATTACGTAAAGCCGTATTGGGATAAAACAACTGCATCTTCAACTGCGGAACAAAGCTGGAATGATGAGTTGGTAAAGGGAAACCTGAGTTCAACAGGCGACAGCAGTGCTTGGTGGGATGATACACAATATGAGATTACATCTGTTCGTGAATGCGATATAGATACTACGTTAAGTGATAGAGAAAACAGCACAGAAGCTAATCAACGTGCTTTAGACGGTTGGAAAATGTGCTATGTGGGTGTGGTATTTAAAGGGGACTCGCTGTTAAGATTTAAAGACTTGGCAAGTAATTCAAAGCAGTATTTGTTGAAATTGCCTTTCGTTCTTTTGAGTGCTCCCGATGAAACTGCGGCAGACCAGAATCCTACTGTATTGAGTATGGTTCGAGGCGGAGATACGTTTGCTATCGGTTCCGGTAGTGACGGTACAAATCCTCATGCATCATGGTTTGCTACGACACATCCGGCTCCGGATGATACTAACCTTAAAAATTTATTTGATTTCAGCGGCGATATAAGTCTGTTTGGAACAAATGATGCAATAGATAATATAGTTGCGGTAAAACCGGGAGAAACTCCGTCAGATCCGGGAGCGACTCCGTCACCGGATACAACTTATTATTTATCATCGGACAAGACTTTACAAGAAGATAAGTTTAAAGCGGAAACTAAAACGTATTATGTAAGTGTTCCTAATGAAACGGAACAAATCAGAATGGACGTAAGTTCATCCGAAAAACCGACTGTAACTGTTAATTCGGCAAGCGTCAACGTGACAGCATCAGACGCTAAAAAGTATTCGTCAGATTTATTTGATCTTGCTGAATTGGACAAGACTGTAAACGACGGATATAATAATACGGTTACAATTACAGCCGGAGGTACAACATATACGGTATATATCCGTAGATTGCTGAAACCGAAGATTACATTAAATTACGGTAATTCACCTTATGGTGAAATTATGAAGGCTTCTAATATTGCGGATGCAGATAAACAAAAGGCAAAAGATGCATTTGATGAAAAGAATATTTATAAAGCCCCATATATACCAACAGATGCTGCTGTTAAAATAAAATCCTCAACAGGAAATAGCACTACTTTGAGAACTAATATAGATGCATATTCGTATAGAGCATGGGTTGATGTTGCAAGTTTAAAAACAGCGACAGCTCAACAGCTTGAGGATTTGGAAAATCCAGATATCAATATGGATAAAAATGAAACTGCAATATTTGTTTATAATGGAAAATATTTTGTTGATCCGGGCTTTGTAGCTGAGGATTCATTAGGTAAAACAGTGGATAAATTAGATCGTAGAATAACTGTGCAACGAATGAATAAGGGTTTGAGTATCAATGGTTTATATGATGGTAACTATGTAGAAAAAAATATTGACATTTTAGATCAACCGTCAAAATATTTGTTTACAGAAATAACAAAACCATATGTAAAAGGTGATATTGACAGTGCGTTTATACGACCTGATATATATAAGATGATATACTCATTTGAAGATGACAATACACATGAAAAGGTAGAGACTGCAAGATATGTGGTTGTTTTACAGCCGAGAGGAGATGCAAATTTTTCGGGGTCAATTAATTTGCAGGATGTAAATCCAATGTATCAATATTTTAATAATGCTAATACATATTTTAAAACTGAGGGAACAGATCACGTTATAACTGGTACTGCTCGGTTGGTATATATATATAGATGCTTAGATTTAAAACCTACAAATTCGATTAATTTGCAGGATACAAATCCGGTATATCAATATACAAATAAGTATAAAGGTTTATCAAGTACAGATAAAGCAAATAGCAATAATCCACTTGAGGAATGGTATGTTGAGTTGCCGGATTCAATATGACAAAGGAAAAGAAAGGAGAAAAAAGATGAAGAGTAAAAAAATAATGGCACTTATGATTGTGCTGTCAATGTTAGTTAGCATTTTTCCTTTGAATGCTATCACAGCATTTGCGGACGATGGACGTCTTACAGATGGTTCTACAAAAGCAGATATAATCTATGATTATATGAATTTTAAATCTGATTATGATTTGGCAGGAAATGGTGGATCATATACGGATGCAGATGGGGCATATGCTAATGATCATAAATCGATAGTGGCAGAAAAGGTTAGCACGCCTGATAGAGCTGATATACATCAGGGAGATGTTTTTGTATTAGGTATAAGAATATCTAATTTAAAAAGTATTAGGGCTGGTGCAGATGGTATTTTTAATATGAGTATACCATTTCATTTTAATTCTGAATATATAGCTTTAGTTGATGGTGAAGAAAATAATTATTCTGCCGATATGCCAAATAGATTGGGAGGCAGAAAAAATCAGGAATCGATATATAGCTCTACCATGGGTTATGGTGTTGGAGAGGGTAATATAAATGCTAATGTAATTACCTATGCCTTGAAAAGTAGAACACCATCTTATACCGGTGATAGTGATGCATATGTTGCTTTATTTTACTTTAAATTCCTTAAGGATGGTAGTGAAATACCTGATGGCACAAAAATTATAGAACATGAGAGTGATAATACTGACTTTAATATAGGTTTTGGTTCAAATGGTTCATCAGCTTCTTACGAATACAGCGAAGATGATGATAGTATTGATATCAGACCATTGTTTAATATTGATACATCTTCAGTAAATGTTGCACCGGCAACATATACAGTATCATATTATGACAGCTATGATGAAACAACAAAAACATATGGTACTCATATAGTAAATAAAGATACAAAAGTTGCTGAAAATAGTAGCCTAAGCTCTATTTCAGGAGCATCACTTCCTACATCTGCAGATTTTACAGTGCCTTCAGGAAAGTTTATTGATAAATGGTACTATATTCCGAGCGATACAGGAATAGCAACAGAATTTACGACAGCAACAAAGATAAAAGAAGATACAAAAGTTTATGCCACATATGTTAATGGTCACACGGTTACATTCAACAGTAACTATCCATCAGGTACACAGACAACCAAGGATGTTACAGTATCACCAAAAGCCGGTGCAACGATTGCTGAAACGCAAAAACCAACAGTTGGTAAATCAAGTGATGACTTTGAAATACCTGCTGGTTACACGTTTGATGGCTGGTTTACACAGCAAAACGGTGGTGACAAAATCGTATTTGATGATGGTACAAACACATCATCAGCAACAGATGTTTCTTCAATCACCGATGTTTATGCTCATTGGGTACAGAATGTAACAGTAACATTCCATGAGAATTATGGACAAACAGAAAACACAACAAACAAAACAATCAGTGCCGGTTCAAGTTTGAAATCAAGTGATATTCCGACATTTACAAGAGCAGATTATGCATTTAAAGAATGGAATACAAAAGCAGACGGCTCAGGCACTACATACTCAAATACACAATTACAGGCAGAAACAATTTCAAGCAATACTGACTATTATGCAATGTGGACACCGGAGAATCCGGACAATGCAGTAACATTGACATTTAGTCCTACAGGATGTGACGCACAAGTAACACCTGCATCTATGACGGTTGTCAGAGGTGATACAATTTACGCATATCAGATGCCTACTCCGACAAAGACGTCAGCAACAGGTGATGCATACACATTTAACGGTTGGTACGGAGCGGCTTCAGAATCTGATACTACTGATAAAGCACCATTTACTTTAACAGATAATAAAACGGTGTATGCACATTGGACATATGCAGGCAGAGATCAGGTAACTGTAACATTTGATTATGACGGTGCAACATCACCTACTGCTCCGACAACTATAACTGTCGGTAAAGGTGATTCGATTGGCGATGCAATGCCAACAACACCGGTGAAAACAAATTATAGTTTTGATAAGTGGGTAAATACAGCTGATAATTCAGATTTTGATAAGACAACAACAGTAAATTCAGATATAACGGTAAAGGCAACATATAAATCTGATATTACTGTAAACTTTAACATTAACGACGGAACAACTCCGGCAACACCATTTGCTACAGACAAAGGTGCACCTTCAAAATCTTATACAGCACCTTCAGACCCTACAAGAGCAAATTATACATTTGTAGGATGGAATACAAAGGCAAACGGTTCAGGTAAATTCATTACTGCAGCTGATTACGCTACATTAAATGATGTTTCAACAGCTGCCGGTGGAACAAACCCGGTAGAATTGTATGCATACTGGGCAGATGCTCCTGTAACACCGGGTAAATTACCGGGTAATGAAACACCTAATGATAATGGTGTAAAAGTTACATTTGACAGTAATGCATCAGGAAGTGCTTCATCAACAGTAACGGATGCAAATCCGAAGTATGTATATCCGCATCTTGGAGATGCTCTTGGTACATTGATGCCGGAAGCTCCAACAAGAACAAATTATAAGTTTGTAGGATGGAATACAAAAGCAGATGGCTCAGGTACAACATTTACAGATGCAACAGCAATAACAACAACACTTGACGGTGTAACGGCTAATGGAAGCAAATACAACTTGGTTGTATATGCACAGTGGGATATTGCTGATAATGTTAATGCTAATGATAAAGTAACAATAACATTTAATGATAACAAAGACGGCAGCGGTGGTACAAACGTTAAGACAGTAACAATTTTCAAGGGTGACTCTCTTGGCTATGATGTAACAGCACCGACCAACAAAGGTTATACGTTTGATAACTGGTATGAAGGTACAGTAACAGGCGGTTCATTGTCAATGACAACTACGGCATTTGACAAGACAAAGCCAATAAACAGTAATACTGATTACTATGCAAAATGGTTGTCGGATATTACAATCAGATATGATGTAAATGGTGGTGTAGGTACATATAATGACGTTGTGGGTGCGCCTACAGCAAACTATACAGATCCTGCACAGAATCCTACAAAAACAAATTATGTATTTATAGGATGGAATACTAAACCTAACGGATCAGGTAATTTTGTTACTTCAGCAAAATATCCTACATTGAATGATGTTTCTCTTGCAGCACAAGGCAGTGAGGCATCAGCTCCTACAACAGTAACATTATACGCATATTGGGCAGCTGCAAATGTAAATCCGGGAGGAAATGTTATTCCGGATGATATTCCTAAGAACAATGGTGTAAAGGTTACATTTGACAGTAATGTTACAGGAAACAAAACAAATGCAGCAGTGACAGATGCAAATCCAAAGTATGTATATCCATATCTTGGTGATGCACTTGGCAATATGATGCCAAATGAACCAACAAGAACACATTATGTATTCAAAGGTTGGAACACAAAAGCTGATGGCAGCGGTGTAACTGTTGATTCGACAACAAAAATAGACCAAGCGACACTTAAGGATGCACTAAAGGAAATTGCAGGTACAAATACTGCATATGAAACAACATTGTATGCACAATGGGATATAGATCCTTCAGTTCCGACATCTGACAAAGTTAATGTTACATTTAACAAGAACTTGGATCTTAAGGGTAATGACACATCTCCTCGTGTAGTTACTCTATACAAAGGTGATTCAATCGGATACGATATAACAGAACCAACAAACGGTACATTTGAATTTGACGGCTGGAATACAGAGTTTAACGGTACCGGTACTAAGTTTAATAAGGATACAAAAATAGACGCTGATAAAACTTATTATGCAACATGGTTTAAGTATTTGAAGGTTGAGCTTGTAAATGCAAAGGCTGAATATACAGGACAAGTTATTTCGCCTAAGTACAATATTTATCAAATTAAATATGATGATGCAAGCAAAACTAAATATACAAAAGTAGCGAACAGCGATATTGCAAAAAATGAAACGCTTCCGGCAGGCTTTACTGCAACTGTAACAGATAAGGATAATGCTACAACAACAATTCAAAATGTCGGTGTTTATACAATAGCAATTTCTATTGATAATGCCGGAACTTATGCAAACGGTTATAAAATCGGTGTACAGGATTCAACATTTGAAGTAACATCAGCAAAACTTACAGTAAATGTAGATCCTGATACTCAAAAACAAAAAGCAGGTTCATCTCGTAAGGACCCTGTTGTCACTGTAGTTGATGCTTCAGGCAATGCAGTCGGAAAAAGCGAATATGACATTAAGTATTACACATGGACCGACGCAGGTGCTACTCCTGACGGAAATATTCAGAAGAGTGAATTAAGTGAAGTTACTGACATTACAAAGGTTGGTAAGTATGTAGTTGCTGTTGAATTAAAAGCTAATTCAAACTATGTTATTGATTCGGTTAAGTCAACAACAACAGAAGCGGTATTACTTTATGATGGTAAGACAACAGGCTATGCTGAATATACAGATGCCAAAGTTGGCGGAAACATTGTTTATGAAGTACTTGCAAATGACCCTTCGATTAAAGAAATAAAAGCTAATTCTGTCAAGGGTTCAACAGTTGATTCAACTGCATTACCGTTTAAGGATAGCAAGTATAAGAATGATGTAGCATTTGATAATGCTGAAACTCCTGCAATTAAGGATTATTATGTAAGAGTTCCGGATGTTGATGCTGATAGCATTCAGTTTAATGTAACACTTACAAATCCTGATACTACAACAATAACAGCATCAGACGGTACAACTCTTACACCTACAAAAAATGGTGACGGTACATACACAATTAAGGCTCCTCTTACAAATAAGGGACAAACTGAAAATACTATCACTATTACAACAAAAGCAGGTACAGATAAAGATGCACCGACTCTAACATATACATTCCATGTTCAACAACTTGTTGAAGCTAAGATTACTTTGAACTATGGTAACTCACCATATGGTGAAATTATGAAAGATTCGGCTATTACTGATAAAACTGCAGCAAAATCAGCATTTAATGAAAAAAATATTTATAAAGCTCCGTATATTCCGACTGCGGTTCAAAGTAAATTAAAATCAGGAACAGGAACAACAGCAGGTCTTTCGACTAATATTAATACCTATTCATATAGAGCATGGGTAGAAGCAAAGAGTATCGCATCAATGACACCTGAACAGTTAGTAGCCTTAAATAATCCTGACATAAATATGGATAGAAATGATTATGCGATATTCGTTTATAATGGTAAGTATTTTGTAGACCCTGGATTTACTGCTACAGATTCAGCAGGAAATCAAGTAACAAATGTTACCAGAAAGATAACCGTTCAGAGAATGACTAAAAATTTGAGCATTAATGGTATATATGATGGTAACTATAAAGAACAAAATATTGAAATAGTGGATCAGCCTTCAAATTATTTGATTACGGAACTAACAAGACCATTTAAAGCAAATGTTTTTGAAGACGCATTAATTAGACCTGATAAATACACAATGACATATTCGTTCGTTGATGAACCAACAGGTAAAACGATAACGGTTAATAGATATGTGATTGTTTTGCAATCTCGAGGCGATACAAACTTCTCTAACTCTGTTAACTTACAGGATGCAAACCCAATTTATCAATTCTTTAATAAACCGGATATGTACTTCAACACAACAGGTAATAGTAATGTTATTACAGGAACAGCAAGACAGATATATTTATACAGATGCCTTGACTTAAATCCTACAAGTTCAGTAAATCTACAGGATGTTAATCCTATTTATCAATATATGAATAAATACAAGGGCTTGTCAGCAGCTGATAAAAAGGTTAATAACAATCCTATAGAGGAATGGTACAGTGAGTTACCAAATACACAAACAAATACAAATTAAAAGGAGAGAAAAAAGATGAAATTAAAAAAAGTTTTGTCGATTTTCCTTTCTGTTTCAATGATGTTGAGCATTATGCCCAATGTCTTTGCAGCAGGGGATGATCGATTGGTAGACGGGACATCAAAAGCCAAAATTTCTTGTGAATTATTTAAGTATAAAGAAGGCTTTGATGATGACAATGCAGAGAATCAAACTGGTTCCACAACACCTCTTGTAGAAAAAATGACAGCTCTTGAAGATACTACAAAAGATAGTGAGTTTTTTGTTGGAATTAAGCTTTCCGGTATAACAAATATTAAGGCTGCAGTTGGTGACGAGGGTGGACTTAATAGTATGTTTGTAAAGCTAAACTTCAACTCAGAGTATATTAAACCCGCAGATACTTATTTGAGTGACTCATACAGTAGATTTGCATACTTGATAGGTGCAAAGAATACTTCTGCTATTTTTGCTAATAAAGCAACAACAAAGTATTTGTTGAATGACGATGCTTCTGATATAACGCCAAATAGTGTCAACATTAGTATAAAGCCAAAGTCAGTTAGATATAACGGATCTGATGATCAGTATATTGGTATGATAAAGTTTAAATTGGCAAAAGATGCACCAACAGTAAATGTTCCAAATGTATTGAGTTTTGATGACACTGACTACAATATTAGTTTTGGTGAATATGGTAATGCTGGTTCATTTGAACCAAGTGATGATGACGATAACCTTGATATAAGAACGTTATTTGATTTAGATACTTCTGCTATCAATATTTATGCTAATATTGCTGGAGCAAGCTTAGAAAGTATTAAAGTTAAAAATGCACCATATACAATACCAAATCAATTTGTTGGAAGTGCACTTAACACAACAGGTTTACAACTTACAGGTCACTATGGCGATAATAGTGATAAAGATCTTACAGCTACAGATATGGCAAATGTTAAGTTCTACTACGGAGCAACAGGTGCAACAAGTACAACTGGATTAACTGCAGTTCCAGCATCTCAAACAGAAATAAAAGATATAGACAATAAGGTCTTGTATGCAGAATATAAAGGTTGAGATTGGTAAATATGTTGTAAAACCTGTAACAATTACAGAAATCACAGTAAACAACAATACAATACCAACTAACATTTATGATGATACAAATATTAATTTTAATAATTTAACAGTTAATGTAAAAAAGAATAATAACGACACAGTTACTGATATTAAATTCACAAACTATGAAAATGTCAGTAATGGCTTGGCAATTTACAAATCTAATGCTGATGGCGACGTTCTTGCACAAGTAACAGATTCAGACAAATATACTCACGGCTCAAACTACTTTGTAGTAGCTGTTAAGAGTGATACAGCAGTTAAGAGTTCTGTATTTACAGTAACATCAGATTATGATGATATTACAATTTCAGCATCAACAAACAATGCTGCTAAGACATCATACAACAAAGATGATAACTTCGACCCAACAGGTATCGTTGTAAAAGCTAAGAAAGCATCAGAAACAACAGGTGCTGATGTAGCATATGATAACTTTGACAGCAATTACAAAGTTGTAATTGCAACAAGCGAAACAGAAGCTAAGACAGCAACAGCTGTAACAGCAAGCACAAAGATTACAGAAGCTATGCTTGATGGTAATCACAAGGTTTACGTTGTTTACACAAATGCAGGTAGCAATACACAATCTGTAGTTTCAGTTGCAACACTTGGTGCAAAGAAGATTAAGAGTGCAACAATTAGCGGTGGAAAGACAGCTTATACATATGGCGATAAGCTTAAGACAGATGACCTTGAGTTGAATGTTACATATGATGATAACTCAACAGGCAAAATCTCATATGCTGATTTGGCAGCAACTGGTATTACAGTTAAAATCGGTGAAACAGTAGTTAATGCTGACACTGTTATCACACTTGATATGAAAGATAAGACAGTTGACTTTATCTATGACGGTAAAACACTTACTTCATCAGCTAAGATTACTGTAGCTGCAAAGACAGTTTACTACACAGTATCAGACGCAACAATTACAAAGGTATATGATGGCGGATTAACTATTCCTGCAGATCAAACACTACCTACAATTTCAATTAAGGATTTAGCTACAGCATTTGTAGGTGCTGACTCATACACAGTTACAGGTACATTTGCATATACAGATAAAAATGTAGGCACAGATAAGAAGATTAAACTAACAACTACACTACCGGAAACAAACGGTAAGTACACATTTGCACCGGATACAGATAAGATTAATGCTGACGGTACACTTAAGACAGCTGCAACAATTACAGCAAAGGCTCTTACAGTTAATGCTGATGCTATAAAAGTTCCTGCAGTTAAGGCTAACCCTAATGCTACAGCTGATGTAACTGCTGATAGCTCATTGGTACTAACTGAGGATAATTCATCTATAGTTGAAGGAGATAACGTAACACTTCCATTTACATATAAATATGCAGCTAATGATGTAAAGACACCGGGTACTCCTGATGTAGAAGTTACAGAAAAGGCTCTTACAGGTACAGATGCAGCTAACTATTCATTCACTCCTGCAACAGTAAATGTTAAGGGTAGCGTAACTCAAGAAGCTTTCTCAGATATAGAAATTTCAGGTCCTACAAAGGTAACATACACATATCCTGAGTTGACACCTGACTTGAGTGACTTGGTAGTTAATGCAGTATATGGTACAGGTACTTCGGCAATAAAGGCTCATGTTACAAACTACAAGCTATTGGATAAAGACGGTAACGAATTTGATAAGACTGCAAAGCTTCCTTATGGAGATACAGTAATAACAGTATCATACACAGAAGGCGTAGCAACAAAGACTAAGACAATTACTCTAACAGCAAAGAAAAAACCAATCAAACTTTCAGACATCACATTTGAGGCATCAAAAGCATATGGTGATAATAATGTAAATGCATCAGCAACATTACCAACAGATGCTATTGTAGCTACTGATGCTGATAAGGTTAAGCTAACATTTAAAGCTGAATTTGCTACACCTGAACAAGTTGGTGACGCTCAAAAGGTAATATTCTCAGACTTTAAGTTCGCTAAGGTCGGAGAAGGTGAAGAAGATCTATCAGGCAACTATGTATTGGTTAAAGATGACGGTAAAACAGAAATAGATGCAAATACGACAGTTGAAGGAACAGGTAAGATTACTCAAGGTACACAAGTGGCTCCTGTAGCTCCAACAGTAAGTGTTAACCAAAAGACAAACAACATTGTTGTAGCAGGTCCTTTGGGTGATAATATTGAATACTCAATTAACGGAACAGATTGGCAGACAGGAACAACATTTACAGGTCTTGAAAATGGTAAGGCATATACTGTTTCTGCAAGATATAAGGCTACAGAAACACTTGCAGCATCTCCTGCATCAACAGCAGACGCTACAACATACAAGAACCACCTTGTAGTTTACAAAGTAAATACTTCAACAAGCCCACTTGCTGAAATCTATACAAACGAGACATCAGCAACAAGTGATAACGATATTAATACAAAGATTCTTACAGCTAAGCCAAGCAAGTTCAAGGCATACTTCACAGATCTTGCAGGTAAGACAGCTATTACATATCCATTCACACTTTCAACAGAAACTACACTTTATATGTCTCAAACAGCCGGCGGCGGTGGCGGCGGCGGCGGACGCAGCGTATCAATTAAACTTGATAAGGATACTGTTTCCGGTGTTGTAGGTGATAAGATTAAAGTTACAGCTACTGTAACAGGCTCAACAGCTAAACCAACATGGACATCATCAAATGAAGATGTAGCAACTGTTGACGAAAACGGTAACATCACATTTGTTGGTAAGGGTACAGCAACTGTTAAGGTTAAGGTCAACGGCGTAGTTAAGAATATTCCTGTAACTGTTAAAGAAGCTACAGCAACACCAACACCTGTACCAACAGTTAAGCCGACAGAAGCACCTGTAATCAACACAGAATATACAAAGCCATACGCTTCAGGTTATGATGACGGTTCATTCCTACCAAATAACAACATCACAAGAGGCGAACTTGCAGCTATGATTGCAAGACTAAGCTATGGTGACGATCTACCTGACGGTATGTATCAAGCATCATTCCCTGACGTTGATTCAGACGCTTGGTTCAACAAGTACATTGGTTATCTTGAAGATAAGGATGTATTAAGCGGTTATGAAGACGGTACATTCAGACCTATGGATACAATCACAAGAGGCGAAATCAGTGCAGTTATCGCAAGAGCTCAAAGATATGATTTGATTTCATACAATAACATCTTCACAGATGTAACTGAAAATGATTGGGCTAAGGATTACATTGAAACTTTAGCTGACAAGAACATCGTTTCAGGTTATGAAGACGGTACATTTGGTCCATATTCACCGCTAACAAGAGCTGAAGCTGTTGCAATTATCAACAGAGTTCTTGTAGAATCAACACCAATCGTAACATTTACTCCTAATGACATTGCAGGTCACTGGGCAGAGGCAGACATTCTTCTTGCAGTAAATGAAAGAAAGGTTGGCGCAAATGCAGTAGTTCCTACAGTAAAACCGGAAGAAACAGCAGCTCCCGAAGAAACTGTTGCTCCTGAAACAACAGTAACTCCTGAAGCAACTGTTGCTCCTGAAAAGACAACAGCTCCTGAAGCAACTCCTGCTGCTTAATAAATATCGAATTATAATAAATGCGATAAATAAAGCAATGTAATGACACAGGGCGGTTATCGCCCTGTGTTATTGCATTTCCAATGGCATTGTCCGTATCTTTGGACAATGCTTTCGGAAATGCAATAACAATTAAAATAATAAGCTGTGTAATTGATTTAACGGAAAAGAGGTGTAATAAATGAAAAAAATATCTGCATTTTTGATTATAATGATAGCAATGCTTATGGCAGGTGTATGTGCTCATGCAGCTGACTTTAGTGTAGATACAACGTCGCTTCCTATGGGTGAGGCATATAAGCCGTACTCAGCACAAATAACAATGAGCGGCGGAAGCAATGACGGATATAGTTTTGAATTTATATCGGGTTTTAAACCAACAGGTCTTACTGTCAACGAGGACGGTTCAATAACGGGTACTCCGACAAGTGCCGGATATTATGCTAATATGAATATCCGTATAAGTAATGTAGACGGTACATACAGAGATGTTACATTTAAGATTAATATAAGAGCGAGATCTATCAAGATTAATGTAACTGCTCCCAAGAATATTATATATGACGGAAACAGTTATACAGCGACAGTTAAATGTTATGATTTGAACGGTGGCGAACTGACAGACGCTGTACCGATTATAAGATACGGTAAAGATAATCTTTCGTCGGTAACAGATGCCGGAACATATTATATTGATGTTTATGTATCGGGTTGTATCATATCGGAACGTGAGGGTGATACGCATATTCAAATTGAACGTCAAGGTGCGTCAATTTCATTAAGCGGTGACAAAGAATATCAATATGACCAATTACCTCACCCGCTTACGGCAGCTGACGTAACGGTAACACCGCCTGCGGCAGGATATGTTATTGAGTATAGCAGAAACGGCGGTGAATACACAACCGATGTGCCTGTTTCAAGCGGTATATATACTGCAAGGGTGCATACAACAAACCCTAACTATGAAACGATATATGACGAATGTACAATTAAAATCATAGGCGAAAATGTAAACTTTACGGTAACAAATACATCGTTTACATATGACGGAAACAGTCATAAGGCAACTGTTTCTTCCGATCCCGCAGATATTGGATATAAAGTTACATATACTAATTCAAAGGGTGAAACTGTAGAAAATCCGACCGATGCAGATGTTTATACGATAAAAATTACACTTGATAATGATATAGTGTATTCAATCGGAAATGATTATGATAATAAACTTACAATAAGTCCGCAATCGGGTCACTTTACAACGGATGAAAGCTGGGTATATGACGGAAAGACGCACAAACCGAATATGACGGTTGACGCACCGTATGATGACAGTAAATATACAATAACATACCGTAAGCAAGGTACAGAAACTGACTTGACTGAAATTACGGATGTCGGTGTATATGATATAATAATTACTTTCCCGAACGGCAACTATATTGCTGATGCAACATCATCGAAAACAATAACGGTTACGCCGAAAACAGTTAATTTTACGGTTACAGACAATGTAGTTGATTATGACGGTAACGAACATACCGCAAAGGTTACACCGACTGAAGCTTTAGCATCGGATTTGTATTCCGTAAAATATGTTAAACGTGATACCGAAACAAAACTTAACAGTGTTACAAATGCAGGTGTGTATGATATAGTAATTGAACTTGCAAACAGCAACTATACTTTAGATAATTCTTTCAGTGCAACAATGACTGTTAATGTTACATATACATTTAATTTGGGTAATTCACCGGCTGCTATGATTTATAAGGATACGACGCATGATGCGGAATGGCAGAAAGAAGCGTTGGATTACCTAAAGGCAAATCACAAATTCAGTGAAAACTATTTGCCGAAGGATTGCAGTGCCGATATTACATATAATCCTATAAATAACATTGATGCAGACGGTAACGAATATACTGTAATAACAAGCGGTCTTGATAAATTTGTTGATCCGGGCGTGAATGTAAATGACGGTTCGACATCTGATACTATAAAAGGAACGGTCAGTGCCGTATCCGGAGTAGAAGGCTTGTATAAGGTTACATATCAAATCAACGATTCGACTATGGAGAGATATTTGTTAGTTGTGGACAGAAGAATAGGTGATGTCAACAGTGACGGAGCAGTAAACGGTATTGATGCAAATAATCTTGTTGGTAAGGATGCTGATGCGAACGGCGTAAAACAAGCGCGTATTTGGGATGTAAACAAGGATGGCAGGATTGACAATAATGATGTTAATGCAATCAGAAACAGATTCTCTGTAAGATTGGAAGCTTATTATCCTTGGTTATAATTTGACATTGGAGTTATGATGAAACAATTTTGGAGTTGATTTGCCATAACTCTTTTTTGTTAAAAATGTTGAGAAACGGTGTTAAAAACAGCCGTTTTCAGTGTATAATATTGACAATTTCAAGTGCTTTGTGGTATTATAAAATATATAATAAGGATAGCTATACATTGTTAAGATATATGAAAAGAGGAATTAAAATGAAAAGAAAAGCGGTTTCTATAATATTGGCTTTATCAATGCTTTTACCGACATTGAATTTTGCGGTGTCGGCTGATGAAATCAAAACAGAAATCAATTCGGAGCAGACTGAGGTTTTGGCAACTTCATCTCCGAATGAAAAAAGTACGGAAGAAAATATAGCGGCTACGAACGTACCGTTGGATAATTCAACGGATACTGTAAATATAAATAAAAATGATGTTGCACCTATGACAGACGGAACAGACCTAAGTTCAGATTTACAAAACGGTGATGTGACAATTAATACTTGCCTTCCCAAGAACAGTAATGTGATGGTAAGCCCCGTACATGCCCGGACGCATA
>ERZ772867.1726-NODE-1726-length-23751-cov-9.604153_pt1 | contig 23751 bp, 32 predicted proteins | sample MGYA00511341_ERZ772867 | MGnify/ENA primary metagenome ERZ772867 (study PRJEB29015, sample SAMEA2737707) | human gut metagenome | biome: human gut; feature: human-associated habitat; material: faeces | place: China | collected 2012 ... | reverse complement strand
AGATTGGAGGAGGAAAATAAATGATTGACTTAAAAAATACATGTGTTCTGGTCAGGACAAAAGAAGAAAACGAAATGTTTCTCAAAGAAGCTGAGAAACAGGGATTTTGTTGGTATTTAAAAGACTATTGCGAGCCATTACAAGCACAATATTTTCCAGACATTTTAAGATTTTATGAACATGATATAACTTATGCGGCAAGTGTCAGATCAGACTTTGCTTTCTATGAGGCATCAGAACTCCTCGGGACAAAAGAAATGACAGCAAGAGAGTTTATTGAGCGGATTGCAGATGTAAGCAATTGTTGCGAACGTGAATGTATAGGATGTGTGTTGGACAACAGGAATAATAAGTGCAACACGGATTTGTGCAATACACGTAATTGGGAAAATAATATAGATGAACTTCTTGAAATTGCAAAAGTAGGAAAAGGGACAGTTCCTACACCCGAAGAGAAAGCAATTGAAAATATTGAGAAGTTTATCGAGAATCCAGATCGTGCAGCGTTGAATGATGAGTTTGTAGAATCTTTGAAGCTGGCAGTTGAGAAGTTGAAAGAGGTGAAGTAGATGGAGAGATTAACAAAATGGGAAGATGGTAGTATCACATATAACGAAAAACGAGAGCTTGAGTGTGGTGAATATTGCGATAGCTGCTCACAGGGCGCAGGAAATTGCAAAACAGTAGAAAATATGATTAAAAAGCTTGCCACTTATGAAGACTTAGAAGAACATGGCTTGCTTGTGAGATTGCCGGTTAAAATCGGTGATGATATTTATAAGATTCCGAGCAAAGCGAATTACGATTTAAATGTTCTGAATGGATATAAAGCAAATAACAGAGTGTATCATCAAAAAGTTTACAGCATTGTATTTTCACAAAGTGGTTGGTTCGTACAGTGCGATAAAGACAGTATTCATGCCCCGAACGTTATTTGCATTGACGTAGAATACGGGAAAACATGGTTCCTCACCCGCGAAGAAGCTGAGAAGAAGTTGGAGGAGATGAAGAATGAAAGTAAAAGATGTGATAAAGGCAACAAAAATAGAAGGGTCTGCGGTAAATATATGTATTAACAAAGTTTTAGATTTTCGTCTCTATGCTTACGACAATGGTAAAATTGCATGGATGAAACTTCCACAAGACATAGAAAAAAGAATATTAAATTTGAATGTTGATTCTTATAAAATAACATCTTATTCAAAAGAATCAGTTTATGTAAACATTGAGACAACAGACATAAACAAAGACGGGGTATTTATTCGAAATTAGCGAATTTGAGAGGAGTGATAACTATGCCAGACAAACTTACACCAGAAATAACACCGCAGCTCGCCATATCAGCATTCACAGTGTTGCATCAATATTGCAGCTCAATCAGTCCACATGACTGCATCAGATGCACATTTTACGAACATTGCCCGGAATGTTTCATGGGGTGCCCGGGAGATCAGGGCAAGGCAATCAGAAAATTGCAAAGTAATGAATAAAATTAGAGAGTCGGTATTTACCGGCTCTTTTTTAGCGCAAAATTCATCAAACATGTACCACAACTTTTCTACTGACCTGTGATAGAATATACTCAGAAGTAGTATTATGGGATTTTATAGCCAGAAATGAGGTGATTATATGGCAAACTTAAAATTAGTTACAAGAAAACTTCAAAAAGCTATATTATCCACCGGATTAATCATAAAAATCGGAACATCACAATTCTACAGCCATGAACAGGAGCGATTGATAACAGTAACGATCATATCAACACCAGTGTTCAGACCAACAAAACGTGGTGAATGGAAAAATTGTGATTATGAAATATTACGAACTGCATCCCAGTATGATGTAGTCATGTGCCTGAAAGAAATATGGGAGGCAGTCAGAAAATGAGGATAGACAGAGGTGATTAGATGAACTTAACGCCTAAACAGGAAGCGTTTGCAAAAGAATATATAAAAAATGGCGGAAATGCATCTGATGCCGCAAGGAAATCTGGATATAAAAATTATGAAGTGGAAGGCTATAGATTGATAAGAAATGATAAGGTTTTATCTTATATAGCCGAAAAGCAGGATAAAATCGAGAAACAAAAATGTACTGACATCATGTCTCTGGCAGAAATTCAGCAACGCCGTTCCATGATTGCAAGAGGTGAGCTAAAAGATTCGTTTGGTTTCGCCCCGGACTTCTCCGATCAGTTGAAATCTATGAATGATTTGGAAAAGACATTGAAAATTAAGCAAGAGCAAGAAGAAAAAAAAGCAGCAGAGGAAGCTGCTAGAAATGCGAAGCCGTATCACATGGATCTGTACAACATTCCTGATCGCTTTCACCAAGCTATTAGAGATATTCGAGATAAGGAACATCTGGAGTATGTGTTTAAGGGCGGACGTGGATCCACGAAATCAACCACTGTTGGAATGACTATAATAGAGTTGATGAAGAACAATCATGACATTCATGCTGTGGTTTGCCGTAAGGTCGGGAATACAATTAAAGATTCTGTGTATAACAAGATCAAATGGGCTATTGGAAAACAGGAATTCACAGAAGAATTTGATTCTAAGTTATCACCTATGGAGATTACACTGAAATCAACCGGACAAAAGATATATTTCCGTGGTGCTGATGACCCTGACAAGATTAAATCCATCAACCCTGAATTCGGATATATTGGTATTCTCTGGTTTGAGGAGTTGGACCAATTCGCAGGACCTGAGGAAATTCGTAAGATTGAGCAGTCTGCGATTCGTGGTGGCAACCTTGCATGGATATTTAAGAGCTTCAATCCACCAAAGACAATGAATAACTGGGCTAATAAGTATGTTCTCGAACCAAAAGAGAACAGAATAGTTCACTCATCAACTTACTTGGACGTGCCAAAAAAATGGCTGGGGCAGCCATTCATTGACGAAGCAGAGCATCTGAAAGAAGTCAATCCAAACGCTTATGAACATGAATATATGGGAATTGCGAATGGAAACGGCGGAAACGTATTTGAATATCTGGAGATTAGAGACATTACAGATGAAGAAATCAGTCGCATGGATCGTATTTTCGCTGGCGTAGATTATGGATGGTACCCAGATGCCTTCTGCTATCTCCGAACTTATTACGATTCTGCTAGAGAGAAGATATATCTGATTGACGAGTTGTATGTAAATAAATGGAGCAACTCCAAAACCGCTGATTGGATTAAGAAAAAAGGCTATGACGATTACACGATGATATGTGATTCTGCGGAACCTAAGTCCGTGAACGACTTCCGGGATGCCGGGCTTCCTGCCAGAGGAGCAATCAAGGGACCGGGCAGTATCGAGTATGGTTTTAAGTTCTTACAGACTAAGACCCTTGTCATTGACCCGAAGCGAACTCCGAACGCATACAAGGAAATTACGGAGTATGAGTATGATCGGGACAAAGAGGGAAATGTAATAAGCGGTTATCCTGATGGAAACGATCATGCAATCTCGGCACTTAGGTATGCTTATGAGCCGTTATTTAACAGGAGGGGGTACAGTGCATAAAATGTTAGATAGGTACTTTCCAGATAAAATAAATAAATTCTTAAGCATCGGTTTAAAAATATATGGATCATCCGACATTAACGAAATCTTAAAAGTTGTAGAATATGAAGACATTATTGTGCGAGATACTCCTGTAAGATGGATGGATTTTAAAAGGTAGATTAAATGGGACTTATAACAACACTAAAAAGGTGGTTTAACATGATTTTCAAAAAACAAGCCGAAGAGGACTTTAATATCCAGGCAGCAGAATTTCCAGAAATGGAAGCACTGATTAACCGGTGTGCGAACATCTACAGGGGCGTGCCGGAATGGTTGGACGATAAGAATAACATCAAGACGATTAATTTTGCTAAATCTGTCTGCTCAGAAACAGCACGGCTCGCAACATTGGCGATCGGCATTCAGATAGACGGTTCTGCAAGAGCTACGTGGTTACAGGAGCAGATTGACAAGGTGTATTTCCAGATCCGCCACTGGGTAGAATATGGCTGTGCTTACGGAACAGTGTTCATTAAGCCAAACGGTGAGAGCCTTGACGTATTCACTCCGGCAGATGTGATGATTGTAGATTACGATAATCAGGAGATTAAAGGGATTATATTTAAAGATTCGTATACTGTTGGACGGAAATACTACACAAGGCTCGAATATCACAGGTTTGTTGAGACAACAGTGGACGGAGTGACAACTTATCCGTATTATGTTTCTAACAGAGCCTATGTATCAAAATCTCCTCAAAGCATCGGAGACAAGATTGACCTTAAACAGACCAAATGGGCTGACCTAATGGCAGATACGCCGCCGATTCTTAAGGCGAACGGTGAGAAGCTGGACGGACCTCTGTACGGAGTTCTACGGACACCACAGGCGAATAACGTGGATATTAACGCACCATTGGGTTTGCCAATATTTGCCGAAGCTATCGAAGAGTTAAAAGACCTCGATATTGCATACAGCAGGAACGCCGGAGAGATTTTTGATTCGCAGAAGATTGTCTTGGCAGATGATAGACTGCTGATGCCAAGCGGTACACCTGTAGCAGCCATGTCGCCACAGGGCATGGAGAACAGACGTAATGAGATGAACTTACCGCACTTTGTCAAGAACGTATTCGGACAGGACGAGAAAGAGTTCTATCAGGAAATCAATCCGGTTCTCAACACAGATACCCGTATAAGCGGCATAAACGCCATTTTAAGCCAGTTGGGATATAAGATTGGATTCTCTAACGGATACTTTGTTTTTAACGAATCTAGCGGCATTCAGACGGCTACAGGAGTGGAAGCGGAACAACAGAGGACAGTGCAGTTCATTAAAGATGTGAGGGATAAACTGGAATCTTGTCTGGATGAAGTAATCTACGCACTGAACGTTTACGCTGATCTGTACGGACTTGCACCTGTTGGAGCCTATGAAATAAATTACGACTTTGGCGATATTCTGTATGTGCGTGAAAATGACCGTGCTAGATGGTGGCAGTACGTGACTACTGGCAAGGTTCCGGCATGGTTGTATTTTGTGAAGTTTGAGGGAATGACAGAGGATGAAGCAAAAGCAATGGTCAAAGAAGCTCAGCCAGACGAACCAACACTATTCGGAGAGGAGTAAAATGGACACTAATATCATACCAATACAATTAGATTATAGATTCGTGACAACCCGTAAAATCTGGCAATACGACTACGGTCAGATATTGAGCATCACGGGACAGAATCTTCCAACAGCTACAGAGGTACATTTTAGCCTTGATATAAGAGGTGGAAGCACACTGTCAAGAGTTGGAACAACAATGGATGGCGTGACAACTGTTAAGATTCCAGACGAATTACTGAAAAACAATGGAAAGTCTGGTGATTTTTCCATCTATGCATTCATATATGTGACTGATGAGGAATCTGGCAATACAGAGTACAGAATTACTATTCCGGTGTACAGCCGACCAAAGCCAGAGAATCCAAGCGTAGATCCAGCACCGGAACCGAATATTTTCCACGAAACGGTTACAGCGGTCAATAACGCGGCTGATCGGGCAGAAAAAGCAGCGAAAGATACGGAGCAAATACGTGACAATCTGAATCTTGACCTGTCAGAGAAAATCACTCGACCACAGTCCGCAAAGGTTGGACAGGTAATAGCGGTAAAAGAAGTCGGTACAGACGGCAAACCGACAGATTTCGAAGCAAAGGACATGACAGGCGGTGCGTCTACGGAAGAAATCAAAGAAGCTGTCGGCGCGTATATGCAAGAACACCCGTTTGAAGAGACCGACCCAACAGTTCCAGACTGGGCGAAACGACCAGAAAAACCGACATATACTGCGGAAGACGTTGGTGCATTGCCAGATAATACAAAGATTCCAACAAAGACATCTGAACTAGAAAATGACAGCGGATTTCTTTATTCTCCCCCAACTCCCGAAGTTGGCAAAATTCTCAAAATTAAATCAGTCAACGAAGACGGCACATTCACTTGCGAGTGGGCTGATGATGGTGGAAGTAACTTGGACGTGCGGATTAATGGTGAGAGTATTGTGCAAGACGGTGTGGCGGAGATACCGATATCTTCGCATGATACTCTTGGATTGGTATACACCGACAACTCGGCCGGAGGCTATACTACTGGGCTAATGAATCAACAAGGAAGATTAAAAGTAAATACCGCAAGCATTGACGATGTAAATAAGAGACGTCTTAGAAAAGAAATTGATTGTTCCAACTTTGATTACGTAGTCAAAGCCGCCATGTGCGACGGAAAAGGTGCTGCATGGACAGCAGAGGAACAGGCGGCGGCTAGAGCGAGGATAGGTGCGCTTGACACTCAAGATATGATAGACATCACAGAAATAACAATGGATGCCGAAACATTGAAATATGTATTCCCATCATTTGCAGACTACAGAATATTAGAGATTTCATTTTCGAAAACAAAAAAAGAGATCGCAGGACTTACAGGGAATATTTGGCTTAAGACTAATTATGCTCATGCTCAATGGATTGTTACCAGTACGTTTGCGGATATGCTTAATATATTCACTTTAGACACGTCTGGAAAATCATGCATCGGGAAAAATGTGCATACAAACAATACACAAATTGTAATAGGCACACAAGGACTCATTGTAGATAAAGAATATTGGAACACAGAGTTTCGGGGATCCCCCTATCTCTTGTTACCAAATACAGAGTGGGCACAGTATTGTGCAGAATGCAATACAATAATAAAAGTTAGGGGGGTTAAGAGATGAAGGTGTCAGAATACAAACAAACAGGAACCCGTACAGAATCCTACACAGTAACCATCCCAGCCGAGTACGACGAAGAAAATAACCTCATCTCCGAGGAACATGAAGAGACCCGTACCCGTGAAGTACCAGTGATGGGAATGGTATACAGAGATATGACGCCCGAAGAGATTGCCGAGTTGGAGAAGATTCAGACGGAACTTCCAGAAGAACAACCAACTCAGCAAGATCGTATCGAGGCACAGGTTATGTACACGGCACTGATGACAGACACATTATTAGAAAGTGAGGAATAGAAATGTTTGAGAAAATTAAGAGATTTTTCAATCTGAAACTGTACACGAAAAAGCAGATCAGACAGTTTTGCGACAAGGGTGTAATCACCCCGGAGCAGTATAAGCAGATTACCGGAGAAGACTACTAACATGTACCACAACTTTTGTCGAAAGAGGTGATATACTATGCTTAGTCCAGAATATTTACGGCAAATTACAGAGGGCAGTGAACAAATTGCTGAAGAACTGCATCAGTATATCATCTCTGAGATCGTGTCGAGAATGGTAGCAAGAATCGGCAGAGGTGAAGACTATATTCTGACTAATGCCGATGCGTGGAGAATCAGAACGCTACAGGAATCCGGTGAACTGTTAGAGGACATTCTGGCGGAATTATCCAAATACACCAAACGTGAACAGCAGGAGCTTCTTGAAGCGTTTGAAGATGCCGGAATCACTGCAATGAATTACGATGATAAGATATACAAGGCGGCAGGATTAAGCCCTGTACCGCTCGAACAGTCCCCAGCTATGATAAGACTCATGGAGCGAAATATGCTTGCGACTATGGGAGAGTGGAAGAATTTCACAAGAACAACTGCAAGTGCCGCTCAGAGACTCTATATCGAACAATGTGACCTTGCATATAACTATGTGATGACTGGAGCAGTTGGATATACGCAAGCCATTAAAGAGGCAGTTAATAATGTTGTATCAGATGGTGTTACCGTCACATATCCATCTGGCAGAAAAGATACGATTGAAACAGCGGTTGCACGTTCTGTCAGAACTGGCGTGGCACAGGCTACGGGAGATATATCCCTAAAACGCATGGAAGAAATGGACTGGGATTTAGTTCTGGTCAGTGCTCACATGGGAGCCAGAACAGGTGACGGCGGCGAGAATCCGGGAAATCACGCATGGTGGCAAGGAAAGATATACTCTCGTTCTGGCAAGAGCAAGAAATTTCCACCGTTCTCATTGACCGGATATGGAACGGCAAGTGGACTGTCAGGGGTCAACTGTCGGCATAGCTTTGGGGCAAGTGATGGAGAATTTAATCCCTATACAGAACTATCAGCACAGGATAAAGCTGATAAGGGAAAGCAGTATGAAAAAGAACAACGACAACGTACTTACGAGCGAAGAATCCGCAAGACAAAACGCGAAGTCCTTGGACTGCAAGCAGGAGTTGACAATGCACCGAACGAAAAGGCGAAATTTGCATTACAACAAGACCTTGACCGGAAGTCTTTTCTTCTCCAAAAACAAAATGCCGCATATAAGGATTACTGCAAGCAGAACGACCTAAGAGAGCTGCAAGACCGACTTATGATAGCGAAGTGGAACCGCCAGAACGCCGCTAAAGCCAGAGGAGCGGCGAAACGATATAAAACAGCAAAGGGGATTGACTGATGGATAGATGGGAATATTTCAATCCGAATCCTGTTAAGGATAAGAGAACAGGAGATTGCGTTGTTCGTGCCATCTGCAAAGCAACCGGACTTGACTGGGAAACAGTATTTGCCGGATTAATGATACAGGCATGTACTCTGTCAGATATGCCAAGCGCAAATTATGTCTGGGGAGCGTACCTCTATAAACGTGGGTACAGACGCAAACTGATTGAGCAATCAGAACGGTATATCTATACAGTCAACGACTTTTGTACAGACCATCCGACCGGCACATATATCCTCTGCATAGATGGTCATGTGGTGACAGTGCAAGAGGGCAAATATTTCGATACATGGGATAGTGGCAATGAGATCCCGGTATATTACTGGGAAAAGGAGTAGCTAAATGAGCATACAGGAATTTATTCAGTTTTTTCTTTCAATCTGTGGAGGAGTATCAATTATTGGAGGGGCAGCAGCTGTTGTTTTTAAATGGATTACTCCGGCATTTCGACTCAACAAGCGAGTTGAAACACTGGAAGAACATGATAAGCGAGATTACGAGAGTCTTCAGAGGATTGCGGAACGTGATTCATTGATTCTGGAAGTACTATCAACCATGCTGGACAGCCAGATTAGCGGGAATAACGTTGAGGAATTAAAAAAAACAAAACAGAAGCTTACAAATTATCTTGCGCAGAATCAGCGTTAATTGCATTAATAAGGGGTATGCTCATGAAATTATATGTGTTCACGAAAAAAGATATAGACAGGTTCTTGAGGGAGTGTAATTTCACACCGGACGAAGAAAGGCTGTTCCGGCTGAGATGTAAGGAACACACTCTTGAGTACTGCGCTGAGGAAATGAACGTGAGCATATCCACGGCAAAACGATTAAGCCGGAGGGTGAACAATAAAATAATTAAAGTATGCTGATACTTTTCAGATACTTATATGGGTCTTAGACGAACTGTCTAAGGCTCTTTTTTTATGTAAAAATAGTCATAGAAAGTCATAGAATAAGTCATAGAATAAGTCATAGGAGGTGTACGAGATGGCATTATATAACAATCCTTATCAATATAGTTTTGGCGTTCCGGGGCAGATGAACCAATTTCAGCAACAGCCTGTCCAGATGCCAGCTCAACCAGTACAGCAACCCCAGCAGAATAGCAATGGTATTCTGTGGGTATCTGGCGAAGTCGGTGCGAAGTCCTATCTGGTAGCACCCGGGACAAGTGTTTTACTAATGGATTCAGAATCAGAAAAATTCTTTATAAAATCCACAGACGTTTCCGGTATGCCACAGCCATTGCGAACGTTTGAGTATCACGAGATAGGCTCTCAGATGCCGCCTAAACAGCCTGTTCAGAACATGGACAGTAAGTACGTCACCAGACAGGAATATGACGATTTAAAGGGCAAATACGAAGCTATCATAAACCGATTAAATTCATTTTCTGAACCTATTAGAGCTAATACTGTACAGGAATCAGCAATCAAGGGAGGAAATGCAGATGAGTAATCCATTATTTAACACACTTGGCGGTGGGATGCCACAGGGAAACGGACCAATGCAGATGATACAACAATTCATGCAATTTAAACAGAATTATAAGGGAAACCCAAAAGAAGAAGTTCAGAAAATGTTGCAGTCTGGAAGGATTTCACAGCAACAGCTTAATCAGGTTCAACAGATGGCAGGGCAGTTCCAAAATCTGCTGAAAAATATAAAATAGTACATTACAATCTGGCCAGATTGATGTAAATACAAAAAAGGAGATTATAACTATGGATGGAAATTTAACAGCATCAGACGTTGCTCTTTTGACCGGGAACAACAGAAATGATGGAATGTTTGGCGGAGATGGCGCATGGTGGCTTATCGTGCTTTTCTTGTTCGCATTTTGCGGATGGGGAAACAACGGCTGGGGCAATAATGGAAACGGCGGAGGATATGTAGCTACAGCAGCTACTCAGGCAGATATTCAGAGAGGATTCGACAATTCCGCTGTAATCAGCAAGCTTGACGGAATCAATAGCGGCCTGTGTGATGGCTTCTATGCCATGAATAACGGTATGCTTACCGGATTTAATGGAATCAACACCAACATCATGCAGACTGGCTTCGGTATCCAGCAGGCTATTAACGCTGACACTGTAGCGAATATGCAGAATACCAATGCACTCCAGGCGCAGCTTGCAAACTGCTGCTGCGAAACCAGAGAAGCAATCCAGGGCATAAACTACAACATGGCACAGAATACCTGCGCACTCCAGAACACCATGAACAACAACACTAGAGACATTATCGACAGCCAGAACGCCGGAACAAGGGCAATCCTTGATTACCTGTGCAACGAGAAGATATCCAATCTCCAGGCTGAAAATAACGACCTCAGACGTGCCGCTTCTCAGGATCGTCAGTCTGCATTGCTTACAACTGCAATGGCTTCACAGACACAGCAGCTCATTAATGCGATTAATCCAGCACCGATTCCGGCATATCAGGTTCCTAATCCGAACACATATTACGGATGCGGATGCAACACCGGATGTAATTGTTAACAACTTCATATCGAGAGTATCTTTCGATTGATTCGGATGTCGGCTTATGCCGTATTACACAGAGGGGCAGGCTGAGACCTGTCCTTTTGTGATATGAAAGGAGTATTTTTATGGCAGAATTTACAAATGTAGCTGCTCAGACTGTAGTAGCAAATGGAAACGTAGTATTTTCAAACACAGCAGTTAAAGGTTCTAACTGTATTCAGCACAGAGAGGGAAGCGGAATTATTACGCTGAGAGGACTGACTAATCAGTGCAAAGCTAGATTCTTCGTGGATTTTTCCGGTAATATCGCAATTCCAACAGGCGGTACTGTCGGAGCTATTTCTCTGGCTATTGCAATCTCTGGCGAGCCTGTATTATCTTCACAGATGATTTCCACACCGGCAGCAGTAGACCAGTACAACAATGTGTCCTCTGGAATCTATATTGATGTACCTCGCGGATGTTGCGTTAATATCGCAGTAGAGAATACAAGCGATCAGGCTGTTTCTGTTGCGAACGCAAACATTGTTGTGACCAGAGAAGCATAGGAGGTGTGATTATGAGAGACATTAAAGACTTATGTGCAAGAATTGAAGACGAACTGTCCAAAATTGCTGACAGTGGGCTGACCACTGGAAATCTGGAAATGACATACAAGCTGATTGATATGTATAAAGATATCAAGAATACGCAGTACTGGGACAAGAAAGTGGAATATTACAATACTGTCCTTGATGAGATGCGTGGTGGCTACAATGACGATTACAGCGAACGTGGAAGAAAGCGCGACAGCATGGGGAGATACAGCTCAAATGACGGCAGAATGATGCCGGATTACGACAGAGGCAGTTCTTATGCCAGACGTGGTGAACATTATGTCAGAGGGCATTACAGCCGTTCTGATGGGAGAGACGCTTATGACGACTATATGACACAGAAGCAGAGCTATCGTTCCGGCAAATCTGAGGATTGCAAAAGGAAGATGCTTGCCGCTCTGGAAGAACATCTGGATGAACTCACTACAGAAATGAGTGATATGTCCAAGGACGCAGAGTGCCGGGAGGAACGTGATCTTGTCAAGAGATACGTGGAAAAACTCCGAGATATGCTCTAATTGGCAAAAACATGTACCACAACTTTTTGAAGGTTCTGTGATACAATATATTCGTAGGGAAGATTTGTAAGCAGAAATGCTTGACATAGACATTTTTATTGCTTTCCTCCTTTCTTTAAGCAGATGCGTGTCCTTAATAGAAACAGGTTCGGGGTGGAATCTGGAGGTTGAAAAGCGGATGCAATTTCCGACACGTATCATTGCCGCTAGTGCATGGCGGCATACCTCCTTGTAAGAGCACATAACTGAATAGTGAAATTCAACTCGTGCAGAGGTGTGCGACCGTATAGGCGGTGTTGACGTAGCCCGAAACGTCTCGTGTTTAGGCATAGCACGTTAAATACCTTGCTAACCCGGGAATCCGGGTTAATGGGATATAGCTCAGTTGGTAGAGCATCTGACTGTTAATCAGAGTGTCACAGGTTCGATTCCTGTTATTCCAGTTACCCTGCCAGTGGTCTAACTGGCTTAATCCATTTACCTGCGGCGGCAGGTCAATAAACACGACCAGGAGGATGTATATGCAGAAACTTATTGACACATTAAAATCATTTGGAATTGAAATCCCGGAGGAAAAACAGGCAGATGTAAAAAAAGCACTCTCTGAGCATTATAAGAATGCAAAAGAAGTAGCGAAAACTCTGTCAAAAGTCGAGGGAGAACGTGATGACTGGAAAGAACGTGCCGAGACAGCAGAAGAGACCCTGAAAAGCTTTGACGGCATCGACCCGGCAAACATTCAGACAGAGCTTGCTGGATGGAAGAAGAAGGCTGAGGATGCAGAAAAGGAATTCAATGCGAAAATCTACGAAAGAGATTTTGACGATGCTCTTAAAACTGCATTGGAAAATGTTAATTTTTCATCTCCAGCAGCTAAAAGATGTGTTACTGCTGATATCAAATCAGCTGGTCTTAAGCTTAAGGACGGAAAGATTCTTGGACTTAATGATTTACTTGAACAGATGAAACAGGATGAACCTGATACATTTGTAGATGAAAGTCAGCAGCAGGCTCAGCAGAATCAGGCAAGATTTACTACTCATGTTGGGCAGCAGAAGACACCAGGAAGCATGACTAAAAAAGATATCGAAGCAATCAAAGACCCGTCCGAGAGACAGGCTGCAATTGCTCAGAATATCCAGTTATTCCAGTGATTTTTTACACCGACTATACACCAGAGTATAGCCGCTAACCCAATACCTTAACAATTATGGGTAGAAAGGATTTTTTTATGCCAGCAAAAACAAATCTTATTATGACAGATGATGTCCAGGTAGCAGCACGTGAGATTGACTTTGTAACCAGATTCGAAAGAAACTGGGAACACTTGCGTGAGATTCTGGGTATCATGAGACCTATCAAAAAGCAGCCGGGTGCTGTACTCAAGTCTAAATACGCAGAGGGTACTTTGCAGAGCGGAAAAGTGGCAGAGGGTGAGGAAATCCCTTATAGCAAATTCGTTGTGAAAGAAAAAGACTATGTGGAAATGACTATCGAAAAGTACGCAAAGGCTGTATCTATCGAAGCAATCAAGGACCACGGTTATGAGAACGCTGTTCAGATGACCGATGATGAATTCCTTTTCCAGCTTCAGACCAATGTTACTGAAAGATTTTACAACTATCTAAAAACAGGTACTCTCTCATTCACGGAAACCACTTTCCAGATGGCTCTGGCAATGGCTAAAGGTCGTGTAGAAAACAAATTCAAACAAATGCACAGAAATGTAACTGGCGTTGTTGGGTTTGTAAATATTCTGGACGTGTACGAGTATATCGGAGCAGCTGAGATTTCTATTCAGAACCAGTTCGGCTTCCAGTATGTGAAAGACTTCCTGGGATTTAAAACAATCTTCCTGTTATCTGACAGCGAGATTCCGAGAGGAACAGTAATCGCCACACCCGTTGAGAACATCGTTCTTTACTACGTGGATCCGAACGAATCTGATTTTGCAAGAGCAGGTCTTGTATATACTGTATCCGGCGAAACAAATCTGATCGGATTCCATACACAGGGCAACTACCACACAGCAGTGTCTGAATCATTCGCGATCATGGGTCTTACACTCTTTGCAGAGTACATTGACGCCGTCGCTGTCGGAACTATCAACGCAACTCAGACACTTGGAACTCTCACTGTAAACTCCGCAGCGGGAAGTAAGAGTGGAGATACAAAAGTGACTGTTACTCCGGCAAAAGCAAACGCAGGAAATGTGTATAAGTACAAAGTTGCATCATCTGAGACTTCCGTAGACTACGGACAGAATGTGAAGAACTGGAGCGCGTGGGATGGCGAATCTGACATTACCGCAACAACAGGGCAGGTAATCACAGTGGTTGAGTGTGACAGTACCTATAAGGCACTGAGCGCCGGACACGCAACTGTAACAGCAAAATGATAAGGAGCAGCTATGGAAATCGATATGAAAGATTTTAAAGAAGCTATGGAAACAGCGGTTGAATGGTTTCGAAAAAACTGCAACCCGCACCAGAAAATCATCATTTCGGGTGATGGCGTGGAAATGGTTTCAGGAGAAATGGCTTTTCCTGTGAAACCTGTAGATTGATCAGGAGGTAACTGGCATGGCTTATGCAGATTATGATTTTTATACAACTTCATACTTCGGCTCGGTCGTGCCAGAAACCGACTTTCCACGATTGGCAGAAAGAGCCAGTGATTTTGTGGACACAATGACGTTTGACAGGTTGGTGGACGGGCTGCCGGAAAATGAACGCTCACAGAAGCGTATCAAAAAGGCAGTCTGCTCACTGGCTGAATTAATGTATCAGATTGAGCTCGCTGAAAAGAATGCTACCAATGCCACCGTTAGTGGTACATCAACCACAATCGGGTCCGGTGGTAGCACAACAGGCATTGTAACATCTGTAAGTTCCGGCAGTGAATCCATTTCCTACGCAACACCTCAGCAGATTGGAGCAAGTGCAAAGGAATGGAGTGCAGTATACAGTGTTGCTGGAGATGTACAGAAAACAAATGACTTACTTTTAAAGACAGCTTTACCGCTTCTGATGGGAGTAAGGACGGATGAAGGAGTACCAATTTTATATGCAGGAATGTAATATTAATGTTCTCGGGACGGTTTACAAAATTAGTCCAAAAGAATTAAAAAATGCAGATGTTGACGGCTACACAGACAATACATCAAAAGAAATTGTTATCAGAACAGACAACGCAAATAATGTTGGTGATTTTGATTCCTTACAGAAAAAGCAGTTGAGACATGAAATTATTCATGCGTTTTTGTCGGAAAGCGGATTGCAGTGCAACTGGCAACATACAGAGCAGTTCGGACATGACGAAACTACGGTTGACTGGTTTGCTATTCAGTCACCGAAAATTTTTAAAGTATTCAATGAACTTAAATTAATGTGAGGTGAAAAATAATGGATATTTCAACATTAGGCTCATGCGTAGCAATCGTTATGATTTGCTACATCGTAGGAATGGGCTGTAAAGCATCAAAAAGAATCTCTGATGAATGGATTCCGGTGATCATGGCGGTTACTGGCGGGATTCTTGGAGCAGTCGGAATGGGAATCATCCCGGACTTCCCGGCAACGGATTATATCACGGCAGTTGCAGTCGGTATGTTTAACGGATTGTCAGCTACCGGTGTGAATCAGGTTCTCAAGCAGACAGTGCAGAAAGAATAATTAAGGAGAGGGTATCATGTACGAAAAAACAGTGACGATTTTCAACTATTACGAAAGTGCCACAACAAGAGATGCGTACTGGTATCCTCATGTTTTATCCGGTGTCGACCTCATTACGGACAAAGGGGCAATCCTCAAAAAGTACGGGCCAGACGCAACAGACAACGCGCAGTTACACATCCATTATACTGTCCAGAATGGCGATATAACCATTGCTGATAAAGACGGCAAGATTCTCCCATGGGTGCCAGTTAAAGAGTGGAAAAGGCAGATTAACAACGCTCTGGAAGACACTATCACATTCTCAGACGAATCGTTTTTCTGGGAAGGTGAGTGGACTGGTGGAACGGTATCTGATGGTGATTATCGGAACGGATTCTATCAGTACATGAACGAGAACAAGGATAACGTGTTCAAGATTACCAGTGTTGGCGGCCCGTATACGCTGATTCCGCATTTTGAGATTCTAGGTAAGTGATATGAGTAAGATTCATCATTTCAAAGGATTCTCCGTAGTCGATGGAGATATGAAAATCAAACTAAATATGGACAGATTTTCCAGACAGTATCAAGAAGCTCAGTATCTCCTTGATGGAATGGTCATGGACAGTATGATAGAGTTTATGCCGATGATTTCGGGAGATTTTATTGACCGAACAAGAGTCAAAAGTACATCAATGCAAGGGACTGGATTTGTATGTGCGGCGGCAGAACCATATGGACGTTTTCTTTATTTTGGAAAGACCATGGTCGACCCCGCAACAGGTAGCACCTGGGCAAGACGCGATGCGGAAAAGGTTCTTGTGAGTCAGTATTCTGGCAAGACAAACGCAAAGGAGAATCTTCAATATACAAAATCACCGCATACTCAGGTACAAGCTGAATGGTTTGATGCTGCTAAACGACAATACGGTAGTACATGGCTTCGCAAGGTAAAAGCACAGGCAGGAGGTGGCAGACATGGCAGATAAACCTATCGGAAAAGATGCAACTGGATATGAGATTCTGACAGATGCCATGAAAGCACTTCTGAACCAGTATCCGGGACTGTACGATAATGAAACAATCAAATTTGAGGAACTCGGCAAGGAATCAGGAATTGCATTCTCGGCAGACAACGGGGCGTTGGTCTATTCAGAAAAAGAAGATGTTTGCGGAGTAATGCATCAGGTATGCCAGTACCCATTTTATGTGGTTTACCGCACGGCATCCGATAAGGAACGGCAGAAACTATCTGTTCAGAAGTTTCTGGACAGTCTCGGTAAATGGATATGCCGGGAACCAGTTACTATAAATGGCTCTGAAACACGTTTAAATGCTTTTCCAGAGCTTTCACAGGGGCGAGTGATAAAACGTATAACCCGTGATAATTCCTATGGTTTAGAGCCGCAGGAGAGTGGTGTGCAGGATTGGTTATTGCCATTATCGGTACGCTACGAAAACACTTATGAAGTAATATAACAAGTAACAACCGGCTATCAATCGGAGATAGTCGCTAACCTACACAGCCTTTTAAAAGTTATAGGCAGAAAGGACATTTCTATGGCAGTTACAGGCAAAATTGACCGTAAATATATGGCTCATTATATCGATGCAGGTTCCCTCTGTGGAGGGCTGACACCAAAATATGAGCGTCTTGGAAAGGACCTGGAAGAGTACAACATCGAACTCAACCCGGATACCGAAACATCTAAAAATATTCTTGGAGAATCCACATTCAAGCATAACGGCTATGAAGTTTCTTCTGATGCTGATCCATTTTATGCGGACACTACTTCTGATCTGTTCACGGCGTTACAGAAAATCGTAGATGGACGTCTCAAAGACGATAACCTCAAAACAAAAGCAGTTGAGGTTCATCTCTGGACAGAAGCCACAGCAGGCAAGTATGAAGCATATCAGCAGGACTGCTACGTTGTGCCGACCTCCTACGGCGGTGATACATCTGGTTATCAGATTCCGTTCACAGTTAATTACGTTGGAGAGCGCGTCAAAGGTAAATTTGACATTACTTCCGGATCATTCACAGCTGACAGCGAATAAGTACATATACAAGGAGGATACGCCAAATGGCAAAAGTAATTAATACCAAAATTGATGATGGAATTTTTACATTCACGTTTACCAACAACGAAGACGAAGTTTTTTCTTCTTTCAAGCTTAACCCGACTGATATCAATGTAGCAGCACGTGCAGAGGAACTGGGAGAGTACTTTGACCAGCTTAAAAATTCTATTCAAAAAGTCACATCTGGTAAGGAAGTGGCAGAACTGAACAAACAGATCGAAGACAAAATCAACTATCTGCTCGGATATGAAGCATCAAAAGACCTGTTCAAGGAGCCGATCACAGCGACTACTGTATTCGGCAATGGTCAGGTATTCGCCTACATCGTACTTGACAAGATCGCAGAAGCAATCGCACCGGAAATCGAAAAGAGAAAAAAGAAAATGCAGACGGCAGTCAATAAGTATACGGAGAAGTATACAAAATGACCGCCTATGAGCTTCCCACCTCACTAAATATCAGTGGGGTGGATTTTTCTATCAGGACGGATTTTCGCGCGATTATTGACATTCTAATTGCCATGAATGACCCGGAATTAGACGAGCAGGCGAAAACAGTTGTTATGTTACAAATTCTGTTTGAGGACTGGCAAAGCATACCGGCTGAGCGTCTGGATGAAGCTTGTCAGAAAGCATCAGAGTTCATCGACTGTGGACAGACTGATGACAACCCGAACAAACCAAAGCCCCGTTTGATGGACTGGGAACAGGATGGAGACATGATTGTTCCGGCGGTAAACAAGGTTGCCGGTAAAGAAATCAGAGCAGTGCCTTATATGCACTGGTGGACGTTTTTTGGATACTTTATGGAATCTGGCGAATGTCTTTTTAATACCGTAGTTGGAATTCGTTCAAAAAAGGCAAAGGGCGAAAAGCTCGATAAGTGGGAAAAGAAATTCTATCAGGAAAATAAAAACATCATTGATATAAAAACGCGTCTCTCTGAAGAGGAACAGGCTTATAAAGATAAGCTTAACGAGATGCTTAACCTCAAATAGTTAGGAGGTGGACACATGGCTGCTGATGGCTCAGTCATTATTGATACCAGAATGGATACAACCGGTGTCCAAAATGGCGTATCAGCTATAAAACAGTCATTTAACGGCCTTGGAAGTGCTGTAAAAAAAATCGGTCTGCTGATTGGTGGAGCGTTTGCTGTCGGTAAATTGGTACAGTTTGGAAAAGAGTGCGTGGAACTAGGCTCTGATCTGGCGGAAGTGCAGAACGTTGTCGATGTTACATTTACCACAATGTCGAATAAGGTCAATGAATTTGCAAAGAATGCCATGACTTCTGCTGGCCTATCTGAAACAATGGCGAAGCAGTACGTTGGTACATTCGGAGCGATGTCTAAGTCGTTCGGATTCTCAGAAGCACAGGCTTATGATATGTCAACAGCTCTGACACAGCTGACTGGTGATGTGGCATCATTTTATAACATTAGTCAGGATCTGGCGTACATCAAACTGAAATCAGTGTTTACGGGTGAAACGGAAACGCTCAAAGATCTCGGCGTGGTAATGACCCAGTCGGCACTTGACCAATATGCACTTGCAAATGGCTACGGCAAGACCACATCTGCAATGACTGAACAGGAGAAAGTTGCTCTCCGCTTTGCTTTTGTGCAGGAACAGTTATCAGCCGCATCTGGTGACTTCATTCGTACTTCTGACAGCTGGGCGAACCAGGTGCGAGTGATGCAGTTGCAGTTGCAGTCCCTCAAGGCAACAGTCGGACAAGGGCTGATTAATATTTTCACGCCTGTTCTGAAAGTGATCAATATTTTACTCGGCAAACTGGCAACTCTGGCGAATGCCTTCAAGTCATTCACGGAGCTTATTACTGGCAAGAAATCTTCCGGTCAAACGAGCGGAAGTGGGGCGGGTCTTGCCGGAACAGACGCGATCGCAGATACAGCGGACCAGTATGGACAGGCGGCAGATAATGCAGAAAAACTGGCAGATGCCACGAACGACAATGCAAAAGCAACAAAAAAAGCGAATAAAGTAACAAAAAACTATCTTTCGTCACTTGATGAAGTTCACAAAGTCACATCTACTGGCAGCAATTCATCTTCCACACCATCTTCATCTGGTGGAAGTGGTGGAGCAGGTAACAGCGGTCTTCCGAGTTCAGTTGGTAATGTGGACTACGGCAATCTCGCAGAAGGTGAAACCGCGCTTGACAAGATTAGTGATTCCGCAAAGAAACTTGCTGATCTGCTCAAGAAGCTCTGGAAACCATTTCAGGACGCATGGAAGAAAGAGGGCAAGAATACTATTAATGCGGCAAACATTGCTTTATCAGGAATCGCAAAGCTTGCCAAGAGTGTAGGTAAAAGCCTTGTAGAGGTCTGGACAAATGGCACAGGCACAACGATGCTCACAACCATGCTGAGGATTGCTCAGAACGTTCTTAAAACTATCGGGAATATTGCATCCGGTTTTGCGGATGCGTGGAATAAGAACAATGTTGGAACACAGATCATCCAGAACATTGCAGATGCCCTTGTGGTAGTTATGCAGTTTGTTGAGAGGATTGCAGAGGATACAGCGGCATGGGCGGCGAACCTTAATTTCTATCCTCTACTGGAATCTATCAGTAATCTGACCAGTACATTTGCACCAATTCTGGAATCTATCGGAAACGTTCTTGAATGGATTTACAACAATATTGTCCTCCCAATGCTGAAATGGCTGATTGAAACAGGAATTCCAACAGTGACCAACCTAGTATCTGATTTGGCAGGATTCTTTGCGGACCATCAATCAATTATTGAAGCATTCGGTGCAGCTTTGATTGGAGCATTTGCGGCGGCGAAAATTGCAGGGCTAGCGTCAAGAATAGCAGGAAGTATAACGACAGTAGCGAGTTTTATAAAAGGTCTTATTGCACTCATGACCGGCTCTGGCGGCATCATTGGTGGAATCAAAGCTATTGCGACAGCTGTCGGGCCGGGTGGAATTTTTATAGCAGCAGTAACGGCTTGCATTGCGATTGGTGTTTTGCTGTACAAAAATTGGGACAAGATTAAAGAAGTTGCGGGGGAAGTATGGGATTGGATTAAAAATAAAACATCAACATTTGTCAACGCTATAAGCTCTAGTCTTAAGAATCTCGCATCTAAAATTGTGACGATTTGGGATAATGTCAAATCCAGCGCATATCAAAAATGGACTGCAATTTGGTCAACAGTAGGAAATCTTGTTGAGAGAATTAAAAACGGTATAGTGGAAAAATTTACATCAGCCAAAAATAAGGTTGTCGATATATTTGGTGGAATCAAAGATACTATTCGAAACATATTGAACAAGGTCATCGGAATCGTTAACAGAGCGATCGGAACTGTCAATAGTGCGATTGGTGGAATTGAATCCGCGTTTTCTTTCGGACCGTGGGAAGTGCCTACTCCATTTGGTAAGAAAACAATAGGATTTAGTGCTACATTTCCGCGAGTTCCAACTATTCCATATCTTGCAAAAGGTGCCGTTATTCCTCCAAGATCAGAATTTCTCGCTGTGTTAGGAGATCAGAAGCAAGGAAACAACATCGAGACACCAGAAGCTCTGCTCAGAAAGATTTTCCGGGAAGAAACTGCAGGACGGCAGACAGGTGGCGGCGATTATCGTTTTATTGCTCAGATTAATCGCAGAACAATCTTTGATGAAATTATTGATGAAGCAAAATTAAGACGCAGCACAAGCGGAAGAAATCCGTTTGAACTGGCATAGGAGGTGGAAACGTGGCAACTATTCCAAAAAGTATAACAAAACGATACAAGATGAACGGGGCCTCCATCTATCAGCCAGACAAAGATATGGGTTATAACCTCGAAACAACTTATTCAGAAGGTAGTAACCGTACGCAGTTCGGAAAAGCGTTGTTAACTCCATTGTTTACAGTCGAACAGTATAGCTATGAAGCATCAAACGTTCCAGTTATAGAAGCAAACAAAATTCTCAAAATTATCGCAAAAGGAAAAACTTTCAATTTGTATCATTGGTCACTTTATCACATGGCATGGAGAACCGACCCATTTTATGTTGGAAAAGCAAGCCTAACTATTGGGGAAATTTCGCCAGACTTAAAATTTGTATCAAAAATATCTTTTAACATGCAGGGGGTGAATCCACTTGATTAATGCATCTGATGCATTTAAGCAAAAACTACAGGACGGAGAAAGAGTCTGGCAGGAAGTGGAAATCGCCTTTCCTGACGGAACTGTAAAAACAGTCAAAAATGAAATCATGGGCGAAAACTGCACTTTTTCCGATTGTGCAGAAAGTAGCAGCTTTCCGATTGGCTGCGTTGTTTGTAAATCCATGACATTGGAGTTGGACAACACTTCCGATCAGTGGAAAAACTATAATTTCTACATGGCAAAAGTTCATGCGTATCTTAAAATGCAGACCTCCGTAGCAAGTCCGGCTGCAACAGATGAATTGCTGGATGAAAACTATGACCCAATTCTTGACCAGAGTGGCGGTGCGATTCTGGTAACAAAAGCAGCGGCAGAAGACAGAGTCGAAACCATTGATAAAGGTACTTATACAGTCACGATTCCAGAACAGTATGGAGAAATTATTAAGCTTGCTGCTCTGGACGACATGTATAAATCTGATACGGCATATAAAACGAAATTAAAACTTCCACAGACCTTGAGCGTTTTAGTTAGGGATGCTTGCGACACTCTTGATATTCCGATGGGATTCACGGTAATGTCTCATGGAGCGATGTCAATCAGTAAAATTCCAGAGAATATGACATTTCGTCAGTTTTTTGGTTATGTTGCGATGATTGAATGTGCAAATGCAAGACTTAATCAAAAAGGGCAGCTCGAATTTGTGAAATGGAGCTTGGATAAAGAACCAACCATCGAACTTGTTGATTACATAAGCGCTCCGACGATATCAAGTGACGATATCGTGATAACTGGAATCGAAGTGGTTAAAGGTGATAAATCGGAGTTGTATGGAAAAACAGGCTATGTTCTTAAAATGGAGAATGATCTTGTTAGTGATGAAGATTTGGCAACAGTCGCAGCACAGATAGGCGATAGTATTATCGGCACAAGATTCCGCAATCTACAAGGTGAATTAGCATTTAATCCTCTGTTGGAATTTGGAGATATAGCATATAGCTATGACCGAAAAAAGAACAAGTATGTCACTCCTTTGACAGATGTGTCATATGCAGTTAACGGAAAAACCACTGTAAAAACTCAGGCAGAAGATCCGATTAAAGGAATGAGTCAATTCGTGTCTGAAGTAACGAAAGCAATTGTAGCAGCTCGTCGACTTGTCCAGCAAGAAAAAACCGCCCGTGAAAAAGCTCTTGAAGAGTTCGGAAAGCGAATAGATTCTGCGACCGGTGTATATACCACCGTTGAGACACAGGAGGACGGAAGTAAGATTTTCTATCTGCATGACAAACCTACACTTGCTGAATCCAAAGCGGTATGGAAGATGACCTCTGAGGCATGGGGAGTTTCTACAGATGGTGGTCAAACGTGGAATGGCGGTATGACTGTTGATGGCGATACCATTGTTCGAATCTTGAATGCAGTTGGAGTAAATGCAACGTGGATTAATACAGGAGCAATCACAGTAAAGGATGCAAATGAAAATATTCTTTTCCAAGTCGATATGGACACCAAAACGGTTGTTATCGACCCAGATGTTTTGATTATCGGAAATATGACATTGTCCGAGAAATTGAAAAACATGGATGAGAATATTGCATCTGCCAAGAATATGACATTCCAGCTGTCAAACGATATGCAGACGATCACATCTGACGCAGACGGAAACATTCCGGTATTTCCAACAGTGACAACTACAGCGAAAGTTATGTACGGCTCGTCAGATATCACAAATGATTGTAGCTATACCATTACAAAATCAG
>ERZ772867.1725-NODE-1725-length-23754-cov-3.895396_pt1 | contig 23754 bp, 20 predicted proteins | sample MGYA00511341_ERZ772867 | MGnify/ENA primary metagenome ERZ772867 (study PRJEB29015, sample SAMEA2737707) | human gut metagenome | biome: human gut; feature: human-associated habitat; material: faeces | place: China | collected 2012 ... | reverse complement strand
TTCAAGAATACGATCCTGATCATGACCTCCAACATCGGTTCCCAGTATCTGCTGGACGGCATCGATGAAAAGGGACAGATCAAGCCGGAGGCGGAAAGCTCCGTTATGCATGACTTGAGAGCTCACTTCCGTCCTGAGTTCCTGAACCGTCTGGATGAGATTATTCTCTTTAAGCCGCTGACGAAAGGCAACATCGGAGGCATCATTGAGCTTCTGATTGCAGATGTCAACAAACGTCTGGCGGATAAGGAGTTAAAGATTGCCCTGACGGACGAGGCAAAGGATTTCATCATTGAAAATGGCTACGATCCGGTTTACGGTGCAAGACCGCTGAAACGGTACCTGCAGAAGAACGTTGAGACACTGGCAGCGAAGCTGATTCTGGCGGACGGCGTCCGTGCGGGCGATACGATAGAGATCGGGCTTTCGGATGGCAAGCTGACGGCTTCGGCTGTCCATAGCGCGTAAGCGGAAAACGTCTTACGGCGGATTTATAACTATTATATAGAAGAAACAATAGGGCGCGGAGAAGTGCGAAAGAGCTTCCTCTGCGCTCTTTTTATGTATTTCTGAGATTTTCACAGTCTTGACATTGCCCGGCAACTTTACTAAAATGATTCCATAATGACCGGACTATATCATTTGTTCCGGAAGTCAGTCAGATGAGGAGAAGATGAGATGAAAATTGCGATTGGAAATGACCATTCGGCGGTAGAACTGAAGAACATTATTGTGGATTTCCTGAAAGAAAAAGGAATCGAAGTGTTAAATCTGGGTACAGACAGCAGCGAGAGCTGTGATTATCCAGTTTACGGAGAGAAGGTAGGCCGTGCAGTTGTTTCCGGCGAAGCCGATCTGGGTATCGCAATCTGCGGTACCGGTCTTGGTATTTCACTGGCAGCTAACAAGGTAAAAGGCGTGCGCGCCTGCGTATGCAGCGAGCCGTACACAGCGGTGATGTCCCGCCGCCACAACGATGCCAATGTACTCTGCTTCGGCGCCCGCGTGGTGGGAAGTGAGCTTGCGAAGATGATCGTTGACGAGTGGATCAACGCAGAATTTGAGGGCGGACGCCATCAGAGACGCGTGGATATGATTATGGCGATTGAGGAGAAAGACTGATTCAGAGTCAGAGGTAACGGATGAAATCATAAGGCAGGCTGACAGCAGGATGCGGGATGCCTGTGAGAACAAAAAGAGGCAGCTGTAAAGAGATGGAGCAGCTGCGAAAAGAACAGGAGGAAGCAGGAAATGATCACAGAAGATATTCGCTACATCGGTGTAAACGACCATGACATTGACTTGTTTGAGGGGCAGCATCAGGTGCCAAATGGTATTTCATATAACTCATACGTGATTATGGATGAAAAGATCGCGATCATGGATACGGTAGACAAGCGCAAACAGACGGAATTTCTGGGAAATCTGGAAACCGCACTGGCTGGAAGAACCCCGGATTATCTGGTAATCAGCCACATGGAGCCGGATCATGCATCAAGTATCCAGGCAGTCGTAGAACGGTACCCGGAAATCACACTGGTAGGCAATGCGAAGACATTTCCGATGCTGAAACTGTACTTTGATCTTGATACCAGCCGTGCGCTGACGGTCAAGGAGGGCGATACCCTGAAACTGGGGCGCCATGAGCTGACGTTCATCATGGAACCGATGGTACACTGGCCGGAAGTTATGGTAAGCTATGATTCCTTCGACAAGGTGCTGTTCAGCGCCGACGGTTTCGGCAAGTTCGGTGCGCTTGATGTGGATGAGGACTGGGACTGCGAGGCGAGACGGTATTATTTCAATATTGTAGGAAAATATGGAATGCAGGTGCAGACACTTCTTAAGAAAGCAGCCGGTCTTGAGATCCAGATCATCTGCCCGCTGCATGGACCGGTTCTGAAAGAGACGATCGGTCATGTGCTTGAAAAATACCAGATTTGGAGCAGCTACGGCGTCGAGTCTGAGGGTGTATTTATCGCATATGCGTCCCTGCATGGCAACACCGAGGATGCGGCGAAAAAATGCAAAGAAATTCTTGAGAAAAAGGGATGCCCGAAGGTGGCAATCGCGGATCTGGCGCGCGGTGATATGGCGGAGGCACTGGAAGATGCATTCCGGTATGGAAAAATTGTATTGGCAGCACCGTCCTATGACGCGGGTGTGATGCCGGTTATGGCAGATTTCCTGCACCACTTACAGAGCAAGAATTACCAGAAACGCACCGTTGCCCTGATTGAAAACGGTTCCTGGGCGCCGAGTGCAGCGCGCACGATGAAGGGAATGCTGGATGCGATGAAGGAGATCACGGTGGTTGAACCGGTCGTTACGGTTCGCGGGGCGCTCAAGGAGAGCGATATTCCGTCGCTGGAGCAGATGGCGGAAGCGCTGCTGGCATAAGAAGCGTCTGGTGACAGTATTTAATGAGACCTGAAAAAGGCTTTTTTAAATAAAAAATCCGGAGAGACAAAAGTGTGGTTTTATATTTATATATGAAAAATCCACTTGATGATTTTGTATGGATGACAGAAAAAGAATAGGAGAAACAGACATGGTAGATGAGGTAATGAAGTTCATTACAGAGGCAGACCCGGAAGTGGGAGAAGCCATTGAAGCAGAGGCAGCCCGTCAGAGAAGAAACCTGGAGCTGATCGCGTCGGAGAATATTGTATCGGAGCCGGTTATGATGGCGATGGGATCGGTATTAACCAACAAATATGCGGAGGGATATCCGGGAAAACGTTACTACGGCGGATGCCAGTGTGTCGATGTTGTAGAGTCCATCGCGATCGAGAGAGCGAAAAAACTGTTTGGCTGTGATTATGCAAACGTACAGCCGCATTCCGGCGCGCAGGCAAACATGGCGGTATTTATCGCAATGCTGAAACCGGGTGATACTGTTATGGGCATGAACCTGGATCACGGCGGACATCTGACACACGGAAGCCCTGTCAATTTCTCCGGTTTATATTTCAACATTGTGCCGTATGGTGTCGATGACAATGGCGTGATTGATTACGAAGAGGTAGAGCGCATTGCACTGGAAGCAAAACCGAAGCTGATCATTGCAGGTGCAAGTGCCTATGCAAGAGAGATTGATTTCAAACGTTTCCGTGAAATTGCAGACAAAGTAGGCGCATACCTGATGGTCGATATGGCTCATATCGCTGGTCTGGTAGCAACCGGTCTTCACCAGAGCCCGATTCCGTATGCAGATGTTGTTACGACAACCACACATAAGACACTGCGCGGACCGAGAGGCGGTCTGATTCTGGCAAATAAGGAAGCAGCTGAGAAGTTCAACTTCAACAAGGCGATCTTCCCGGGAACCCAGGGCGGTCCGTTAGAGCACATCATCGCTGGCAAGGCAGTCTGCTTCGGCGAGGCGCTGAAGCCAGAATTTAAAGAGTATCAGCTTCAGGTAAAGAAGAATGCAGCAGCGCTGGCAGCCGCACTTCAGAAGCAGGGATTCAAGATTCTGACCGGCGGAACCGATAACCACCTGATGTTAGTTGATCTGCGCGGCATGGATATTTCCGGTAAAGAGCTGCAGAACCGCTGCGATGAAGTATACATTACCCTGAACAAAAACACCGTTCCGAACGACCCGAGAAGCCCGTTTGTTACTTCTGGTGTTCGCATCGGTACTCCGGCTGTTACCACCCGTGGACTCAAAGAAGAAGACATGGAAGTCATCGCAGAGTGCATCTGGCTGGCAGCTACCGACTTCGAGAACAAGGCAGATTACATCCGTGCGGAAGTAACCAAGCTGTGTGAGAAGTATCCGTTATATAAATAAGTAGAGAAGAATATGGAGCGAAAAATTTGCCAGTCTATAGATTCAGAAAAATGCTGGAAAATTAATGCACATATAACAATAAGAAAAAGGCTGTATTGACTGCCGCATGGAAGCGCGCGGTAGGTGATACAGCCTTTTCTATTCCAACCATTTTTCCTAGAAATTAAGTTTTTGTCCAATTCCTTTTTCCAATGCTTTTTCATAGATAAGCTGTGCCGTCCGCACATCAAAGAGTCCCATGCCGACTGATTTAAAGCAGCGGGTCTCGTTCTGCTCATGCGGATGTCCCTGCTTGGTATCTTCGATCAGATCCTCGATAAAGTGGACGCGCTTCTGTGTCAGAACGCCCTTTTCCAGCGGAATTTTCAGATCGCCGCTCTCCTCGCAGGCATACGGAAGCTCGGTGTACGCGTTCTTGACGAGTTTCCACACCGCATCCGGCAGTTCGCGCCGTTCCGGACGCCAGGAGCCGATGGCAACAAAGCATTTGCCGCGAAGCAGCTCTTCATCATCCGGGTAGACCGGATCGACCGCCTGGGTGGCGGAGATCAGGACGCGGCTGTGCTCAGCCAGTTCACGGGTATCCGCGCAGGTATGAATCTGGATGGCGTTTTTTCCAAACGATGCCAGACGCGCCGATAAGCGCTCGATAAAGCCGGAAAGATCCTTAGCGTATGCGTCATACAGATAAATATCTGTGATCGGGCGCACCTCGCAGGCATAGAGAAGCTGGTGTAGTCCCTGCATACCGCAGCCAACCAGACCAACTGAGGCAGCATCCTCTGGAGCCAGATAGCGCAGTGCGACACCGCCGACCGCACCGGTCCGCATTGCGGTCAGGACACTTCCGTTCATAATCGCCTTTGGCAGACCGGTCTTTGCGTTATTTAAAATCATAAGTCCGTTCAGATACGGAATTCCCAGAGAGGGATTGTCCGGAAATTCGGATAACATCTTTGTACCGATGACGGAGTCCAGAAAACACGGCATATAGAGCATCATATTTTTATCACGCTGTGCGATAAAACGATCCGGCATCTTATAATTGCCGCTTTTGTGAATCGCATACGCATCTTCGATCGCGTCCATGACATCCTCTAAGGTGACGGACTGCCACATTTCTTGTTCGCTGAGAAATAACATATCAAAACCTCCTGAATATTTATGAATGAAATAAAACATGTATACTAAAAATAGATTTATCACAAATCAAATGTGGTTTGTATAGCTGGATTGTAGCAGTTTCACGTTTCATTGTCAAGATGAAAACAGAATAAACCGGCAATCTCTGGATGCGGCGTCTGTAGGGCTTCAGAATATCACAGGGCTTGCCTGCGATCCGGTTGGAAACCGTGTTGAATGGCCATGTCTCGGCAAAAATATCATGGGCGGAAGCAATGCGCTCGCCAGCGCCAATATGATTCTGGCAGGCTATGACAAAGTGATCCCATTGGATGAGACAATTGGTGCAATCTATGAGATCGGTCTGTCGCTGCCGCTGGAACTGCGGTGTACCTTTGGTGGTCTTGGAAAGACAAAGACTGCCCGGGAGATTCTGAAGCGGTCTGACGCGCATTTTCCGGGGGAAGAGGCGCGGTAGGTGTAATTCGAAACATCGTGAAAGGACAGTTACAGTTTGTGTAAGGTGCGTACTGTAAGGTGGCATATCTTTTTAAGATCTGAAATAAAAATTGATTAAATAACTCTATAGATATATAATATTAATAAAAATATCTCTATAGAGTTATTTTTATTAAAACGAATCTATTTTTTATATACCCCATGTTTCTACTTGCTCCCATAATAGATAAGGAGGTTGCCTCAGAATGAGAAAAATTTTATATCACGGTTCCTTGGAAATTATTTCTACTCCTATGTATGGTCAGGGAAAGGTCTATAATGACTATGGACAGGGCTTTTATTGTACGGAGAGTCTGGAGCTGGCGAAGGAGTGGTCGTGCGCCGAGCGGGAGGACGGCTATGTGAATCAGTATGAAATGGATGAAACCGGTCTTTTGATTTTAAATTTGATGGAGAAGCACTACAGCGTTCTTCATTGGCTGGCGATTTTGATGAAATACCGGAAAATCCGCCTTTCTTCGGCAGTCATGAAACGGGGAAGAGAGTGGCTGCTGGAACATTTCCTCCCGGATGTGGACGGATATGATGTGGTGATTGGGTACCGGGCGGATGATTCGTATTTTTCATTTGCAAGGGCGTTTGTAAATAATGAAATATCGTTAGAGCAGCTTTCGTATGCGATGCGGCTGGGAAAATTGGGAGAGCAGTATGTATTAAAGAGTCAGAAGGCATTTCAGGCGATACACTTTCTTTCTTATGAAGGAGTAGATTCAGTGGAATATTATGTAAAACGAAGAGCCAGGGATGAGCAAGCTAGAAATGCATACCGGAAAAAGGTGGAAGAGGATGATATCGACGGTATTTATATGCGGGATTTGATTCGAGGGGAGGTGTCGGCTGAGGATGAGCGCTTATGGGATTGAATATCTGGATGATGCGATGAGAAATCTGGGGGAAATGACAGATTATGCGGTCAATGCCTGTGGGATGGATCTGGAAGATTTTTGGAAATTGTTTCTTACAACTGGGTATGCAGAAAAATTTGGGGAAGGTGTACCAAGAGTAGTGAGCGGCTTTTCTGGAACGGAGCTTGCGGAGGAAGTGCTTCGAAAAGCGGGAAAAAAGGACGAACTGCCGGAACCGCAGGTAGAATTTACCTGTTCCAGAGAGTATTGGAGTGGCTGGATACTGGCGTATTATCAGTGGTACAGTGAGAAGAAATTTAAGGAAATTGAAGCAGGGCTTCCGGTCCGGGAGGTTGTGGAAATGTATCCGGCACTTCATGAAGCTCCGGAGGATAAATTTGTTGAGGCGGCAGACAGAATCATTCGAAGAAAAGAGCAGGGAAAAAACGCGTTGCGGCGGATCCGGAAGATGGCGGGATATACCCAAAAGGATCTTTCAGAGCAATCGGGGGTTACGCTGCGGAGTATTCAGCAGTATGAACAGGGAAAAAAGAAGATTCAAAAAGCATCCGCAGAAACCGTGCGTGCGCTTGCACGGTCACTGGGATGCCAGATGGAAGATTTGCTGTAATTGCGAAGGGATTGGACAGTTTCAATTTGCTATAGCGCCGTCGCCTTCGGCAGACTGAAAATAAATTCCGTCCCCACGCCCTCGGTGCTGACAACGTCGATATTTTCCCCATGTGCCTGAATAATCTCTTTGACAATCGCAAGCCCCAGCCCGGTGCCCTTTTTATCTTTTCCGCGCGATAAGTCGGTCTTGTAGAAACGTTCAAAGATTTTCTTCTGGCTGTCCTTCGGGATGCCGATGCCGGTGTCTTTGACGGAAATGAAGATTTTTTCATACCGGATGGAGGTCTGGATGTAAATGATCGAATCCTCGTGGCTGAATTTGATCGCGTTGTCGATCAGGTTGTAGAGAACCTGCTGGATTTTTCCGAGATCGGCGTAGACCATCTGGATGCTATCCGCAAAGGTCAGGTCAAACGTGATGCCTTTTGCGCTACACGTGCCCTCGAAGGTTGCGGCGGTATCCTTGATCGTCCGGTTGATATCGAAATTGGTTCGGGTTAAATAGCCCTTGCTGTCCAGAGAGTTGAGCGTCAGCATGCCCTGTGTCAGCTTGTTAAGGCGCTCGGTCTCGGAAATGACGATGTGCAGGTATTTGTGATAGAGTTCCTGCGGGATTGTGCCATCGAGAATTGCCTCGAGATAGCCTTTGATGGAAGTCAGAGGCGAGCGGAAATCGTGCGATACGTTCGCGATGAAATTGTGCTGGTACTGTTCCATTTCATTTAACTCGCTGGACATATAGTTTAATGTGCTGGCGAGATAGCCGATCTCGTCGTGGGTGGTAATCGGGATATTGTGTGCCAGGTTTCCGGCTGCATATTCATTGGCTGCGACCGTAATCTTTTTGAGCGGGAAATAGACCACTTTTGTAAAAACAAGAAGCACCACCAGGGATAGGAAGAACAGGATGATCGATGTTATGTAAATAATATTCAGAAATCCGTTCTGTTCCGCCTCAATGTTCTGGATTGGCATATGAATCACGATGTAGCCGTAGGTCTTCATATTGCCTGTGATCGGGGCGGAAACGGAGAGTACCTTGCTGTCAAACAGGTTGTAATACTGTCCGATGGAATAGAGCCGGTTGCCCTGTGCGGTCGGGTCGAAATCGTCGATTGCGATGCCGGTACGACTGTCGCTGCTGTCCGCAACGATGGTGCCTTCATGGTTCAGGATCCAGATATCCGACTGCAGATAAGCGGAAACCGCCTCGATCTGTGGGTATGCCGAGTCGAGATTGATGGTTTTTCCCTCGTAGGCTTTGCTGCACCGATCGGCAATCATGGTCGCCTCGTCATACAGAACCTCCGATTCGCGTTCCACCAGATGGTGGTAGGTCATCTCAGATGAGATGGTCGCGATCGTGATGAATCCAAGCAGACCGAAGATGAGATAGCCGATCAGCAGTTTATAATAAAGAGAATGTGTGTAGTGGTTTGATTTCATGGTAAACCTCCGGTTACCTCTTCACGTAACAGTTCAGTTCCTTTACTAACAGTTACCGTTTTACCTCAAATTTATATCCAATCCCCCAGACGGTCGTCAGCGCCCACTTGTCGTTGCCCTTGATTTTTTCACGGAGGCGCTTGATATGGACATCTACCGTCCGCGTGTCGCCGATGTATTCATATCCCCAGATATGGTCGAGAAGTTGCTCCCTTGTGAATACCTGGTTTGGTGAGGACGCGAGGAAATAGAGCAGTTCCAGTTCCTTCGGCGGCAGCTCGATCGAGTGTCCGTTGTAAATGACGGAGTAGTTCGTCAGGTTGACGATGAGATCCGGATATTCGACAAAATTGCCATGCTGTTCGGTCACGGACGATGCAGGCATCTGCACCGGCAGCTGGTAGCGCCGCAGAACGGCTTTGACTCTGGCAACCAGCTCTTTCGAATCGAATGGTTTGATCATGTAGTCATCGGCGCCCAGCTCCAGCCCCAGCACCTTATCAAAGATTTCGCCCTTGGCGGAGAGCATGATGATTGGCACCTGGGAGGTACTTCGCAGTTCCCGGCAGACCTGATAGCCGTCGATGCCCGGAAGCATCAGATCAAGGAGAATCAGGTTGGGCTGAAATTCGGGAAATACCCGGAGAGCTTCTTCCCCGTCTCCGACAATTTTCGTTTCAAAACATTCTTTCGTCAGGTAAAGTGAGATTAGTTCAGCAATGTTGTAGTCGTCATCTACGATGAGAATGCGCTGCTTTTCAGCCATGTTGATTCCTCCTGTTTTTTTGGATATTTGTAACTGTTCAGTACCTTCACAGTTATGGATATTTCTTATTTAAATGTCACGATTGTAACGCCTGTATCGCCTTCGCCAAACTCGCCAAGCCGGTATTCCTTGACATAGCTTAATTTCTTCAAGTGGCGGTGTACGCCCGCTTTTAAAGCGCCGGTTCCACGACCATGTACGACGCGGACCTGCGGAAGATGCGCCAGGTAGGCATCATCCAGGTATTTGTCGAGTACCGGGATCGCCTCATCGACGGTCATGCCAATCAGGTTGACCTCCGGCGATACGCTGAAGGACTTGGACATCTTGATCTTGCTGCTTCCGCTTCCGGATCCGCGGGAACCGCCCGTATGCGTGCCGGAAAGTCCCGGTCCGGTGATGGATGCTTCCTCGACCATTTCCAGATCGCGGATATTGACGAGGGAGCGCAGAATTCCCATCTGTACATACAGATCGCCCTTGGCGTTCGGCAGGGAGCTGACGGTTCCCTTTAAATTCATCGAGAGAACGCGCACGGTATCGCCGAGACGCAGCTTTTTCGCGGAAACGGCTTTTTTCGGTGCGGCGGTTTTCTTAACTGCCAGTTTCTTGTCTACATCCTGGATCTTGCCGCGTAGCTTGGTCCGCTCGGCTTCCAGTTCTTTATTGACGCCGGAAGACTTGGCAAGCTTGTTGATGTTGCGGATCGTCTGATCGGCGGTGTCCTTCGCATCCTGAAGGATCTTCTGAGCTTCCTCGCGGGCTTTGGAAAGCATTTTTTCCTTCTGCTCGGAGAAACGTTCTTCCTTCTGCTGGAGGCGGTTCTTCAGTGTTTCAATTTCCTGTTTATAGGAGGCGATCTCTTCGCGCTCTTTTTCAATGGTCACGCGGCTGTTTTCCAGATTGGCAAGCAGATCCTCGAAGGATTCGTCCTTCTGCTCCATCTGGTTTTTCGCCTCGTCGATGATATAATCCGGCAGCCCCAGCTTGCGGGAAATGGCAAATGCATTACTTTTTCCTGGAATACCGATGAGCAGGCGGTAGGTCGGGCGGAGAGTCTCGACGTTGAACTCGCAGCAGGCATTTTCAACGCCTGGCGCGGTCAGCGCAAAGACTTTTAATTCGCTGTAATGCGTGGTTGCGATCGTCCGACAGGTCATGTTGTGCAGGAAATTTAAAACCGCAATCGCCAGCGCCGCGCCCTCGGTCGGGTCGGTACCGGAACAGAGCTCATCGAAGAGACAGAGCGAATTGGCGTCCGCCTCATTTAAAATCGAAACGATATTCGTCATATGGGCGGAGAATGTACTCAGATTCTGCTCGATGCTCTGCTCATCGCCAATGTCGGCAAATACATTGTCAAAAACAGCCAGCTCGGATCCCTCAAATGCCGGGATATGGAGTCCTGACTGCCCCATCAGGGTAAAGAGTCCGACGGTTTTTAAAGAAACGGTTTTACCACCCGTGTTTGGACCCGTCACAATCAGAAGGTCAAACGAATCGCCAACCCAGATGTTGATCGGAACGACCTGTTTCGGATTTAAGAGCGGATGGCGTCCGTCCTTGATATTGATATAACGTTTGTTGTTAAATTTCGGTTCCACGCAGTTATAGTGGCGGGAAAGAGCTGCCTTTGCGAAAATGAAATCGAGCTCTGCCAGAATCGAAAGATCCGAGAGGATCGCGTCGGTGTAAGGCATAAGCTGGCTGGAAAGAGCTGCCAAAACGAACTCAATTTCCCGTTTTTCCTGGATTTCCAGCTCGCGCAGTTCGTTGTTCAGCTTGACGATCGCGAGCGGCTCGATAAATACAGTCGAACCGGTCGAGGACTGGTCGTGCACCATGCCTGGAACCTGGGATTTATACTCAGCCTTGACCGGCAGGCAGTAGCGCCCGTCGCGCATTGTGATGACGGCATCCTGTAAATAGGTCCGGCTGGAATTTAAAATAGAATTTAACTGGGTATGGACGCGTCCGCCCACGATCTTCATGGAGCGGCGCACTTTGGCAAGTCCCGGACTTGCGTCATCGCTGACCTCATCCTCGGATGGCAGGCAGCGCTTGATCTCATTGTTGACCGGCGTCAGCGGATCCAGGGCGCGGAAGCGCTCATCAAGGGAATCATCTGGAAATTCTTCGGATTTCTCATGGCGTCCGTAGCTCTGCGCGCGGGCAGCGACTGTCAGCAGGGAGCTGACAGCGAGAAGCTCCGGGATCCCCAGGGAACTTCCGATTTCCAGACGTTTCATGGAACCACGCACATCCTTCACGCCGCCGAAGGAGAGACTTCCCTTCATGCGGACGCGCGTCAGGGCATCGGTCGTCTCCGTCTGGCTCTGCCGGATCGTCCCCAGATCACAGGACGGCTGCAGTTCCCGGCACATCTGTTTTCCCATCTCCGTGGAGGCGTACTCCGTGAGCTGGTCGATGATCTTTGTATATTCGAGAGTTTTTAATGCTTTTTCATTCATGTTGTGGTAATCCTCTTAATTTAAATGGTGTTCACATGATACCGTGACCACTAAATTCGTGAAAGACCTCATTAAGTGGTCAGGTATAAGTTCTCACTAGACTCGAAAAGACCTCGTCAAGTGTTCACATTATATCACATTCCCCGCCGTCTAGCCAAGCATTCGCACTTTTTTCTTGCATAACCTTAAGAAGGAAAGTATAATTAGGATATGTTATGCAAAGGGGAAAGTGAAATGCCGGATTCAGAAGAACTTGAAAAAAAGGAAAAACGGGAATTCATGAGAGAAACGATAGTGAAGCCGCCGCTGACCAGAAAACAGATTGCGAAGCGGGTGGCTCTCTTTGTATGCGCGTCAGCCGCATTTGGAGGAGTCGCGGCGGTTTCGTTTGCGGCGGTAAAGCCGTTTGCGGATCGGTGTTTTCAGGAAAATGGGATGCAGGAGACATCCTCAGTCGAGTTTTCCAAGGACGATCCGGACTCTGTTTCGCCGTCGGACGGTGCAGATGCGGATATGACAGCGCAGCCGGAACAAATGGAGCAGGAGATTGATGAGGCGGTCAGCGAGGCGCTTTCCAGCTATCAGTTTTCCGCAGACAATTTTAATTCGATGACGTCGGTGCTGCGTGGAATTGGGGAACAGGGTGATAAGTCGATCGTGACGGTCAGCTCCGGCAAACAGGATACGGATATATTTGGAAACCCGGTGGAAAATACGGGTGATTATGCAGGTGCAGTCATCGCGGAGAGTGATGGAGAATTTCTGATCTTTACTTACGCCGATGCGGTGAGGGCGGCAGATTCGATCAATGTGAGATTTTCGGATGGAACGAAGATCGCTGGTACAGTGCGCCAGATTGACGAAGTGCTCGGAATGGCAGTTGTGGCGGTGCCGTCCGGCAATCTGCCGGAAGAAGAGCGGAAAAAGGTGCAGGTGCTTTCACTTGCCAATTCATATACGGTCAAGGCAGGCGATGTCCTCGTAGGTATCGGCGGTCCGTCCGGACAGGTGCATTCGCTTTCGTTCGGAACGGTATCCTACGTGGCGCGCAATGTGCAGATTACAGATGGACTGACGCGGATCCTGTATGCGGATATCAGCAGCAATTCGCAGACGGGTACCTTTTTGATCAATACAGCCGGAGAGATGGTCGGCTGGACATCGGAGTCCTGCCGCAGCGAGAGCTGTACGGATCGGACGGCGGCGTACACCATTTCCAGCTACAAGCCGATTCTGGAGCGGCTGACGAATGGCGCTTCGGCGGCATATCTGGGCATCTTGGGACAGGATGTGAGCCGTGCGATGCAGGGGAGCGGCATTCCGGCGGGCGTTTACGTGACGGAGGCAGTCTCCGGCAGCCCGGCATATGACGCTGGCATCCAGCCCGGCGATATTATTGTGAAATTTGGCACAAAGGAGATCGGAAGTTTCAAAGATCTCCAGGCGCAGATTGAAAATTCCGCGAGCGGCGTGTCTGTATCGGTAAATGTGATGCGGAAAGGGCGCGACGGATACACGGAAATTCCATTTTTGGTATCTCTGCGCGCCAGATAGAAATTCAGGAGGATATAGGCAGAATGAGATATATTGAACAGTTCCGGGAAGGAATGAGAGTCTCGGACGTATATTTATGTAAGACGAAACAGCACGCGGTGACGAAAAACGGAAAAGAGTACGCTTCCGTGTTGCTTCAGGATAAAACAGGCACGGTAGACTGCAAAATCTGGGATTTAAGTTCTCCGGGCATCAATGATTTTGAGCCGCTGCAGTACGTCTATGTGGACGGCGATGTGACGGTTTTCCAGGGTTCCAACCAGTTAAATATCAAGCGCATACGCAAGGCAGACGAGGGCGAGTATCAGGAAAGTGATTACCTTCCGGTCAGCTCAAAGGATATCAAGATAATGTATCAGGATCTGACGGCTCTGGTGCAGTCTTTCCAGAATCCGTACCTGAAAAAGCTGGCATCCAGCTATTTCCTGGAAGATAAGGCATTTGTGAAGAAATTCTGCTTTCATTCGGCGGCGAAGAGTGTGCATCATGGTTTTGTGGGCGGACTTTTGGAACATACGTTAAGTGTTATGAAACTCTGTGATTTCTACACGAAGTCATATCCGGCGCTGAACCGCGATCTGCTTCTGACGGCGGCGCTGTTCCACGACATCGGAAAAGTGAAGGAATTATCCTCATTTCCGGAAAATGATTATACGGACGACGGTCAGCTCTTAGGTCATATCGTGATCGGAACGATGATGGTTGCAGACCGTATTAAGGAGATTCCGGGATTCCCGGCAAGGACGGCGGCGGAGTTAAAGCACTGCATCCTTGCGCACCACGGCGAATTAGAGTACGGTTCCCCGAAGAAACCGGCGCTTCTGGAGGCGCTGGCATTGAATTTCGCGGACAATACCGATGCGAAGATGGAGACGATGCTGGAAGTCTTAAAGAGCGGCGGGGAGAATCCGGGCTGGCTCGGATATAACCGTTTCCTGGAGACGAATGTGAGAAAGACGACGCCGACGGAATAATAATAAGATAACAGACATCTAAAATGAGTCTAAATGTATATAAGAAAAAGAAAACAGCGCTGCACAAGCAGATGCTGCCTTGCAGAAGCGGGGGAACGAAAAAATAGGAATCAGGTGTCTATGCTGTTGGCAGAGAAGTGAGTTAAATAGCCGCACATAAAATAAATAAGAAAAATGGAGAAGGATACCAGGAAGGTACAGCGGTTCAGCAGGGACCGCACTTTTCTGATATCCTTTTGTTTCATAAAGAAAAATATAGGGGTACAACAGAAAATATGAAAAAACGAGAAAATACAGGCAAAATCATTGGAAAGGTGTTCGGAGAAGCCAGGGCACTTGGCGTCACTGCCTTAGCGGCGGCAGTCATGCTTTCCGGATGCGGAAACGCTGGAAATCAGGCGCAGAAAGGCGGTTCCGGCGCAGAACAGACGGAAAATGTTGAAAACGGCGAAAATGCAGCGGAAAATACCCAAACAAGCGTTATTATCGCGATGCCGCCGACTTCAGAGCCGGAGGCGGGCTTTGATCCGGCATATGGCTGGGGCGCGGGCGAGCATATGCATGAACCGCTGATCCAGAGCACCCTGACGGTGACAGAAGCAGATTTGAGTATCGGGTATGATCTGGCGACGGATGTGGAGACCTCCGAGGATGGAATGACATGGACGGTGACGATCCGCGACGATGCGAAATTCACGGATGGCGAGACGCTGACCGCGGAGGATGTGGCATTCACTTATAACACATTGAAAGAGACGAGTTCCGTCAACGATTTTTCAATGCTGAAACAGGCGGAGGCGATCGATGATGTGACGGTTGTGTTTGAGATGGAACGCCCGTTTGCTATCTGGTCATACACGATGGCGGTGACGGGAATTGTGCCGGAGCATGCATATGGAACGGATTACGGCACACATCCGATCGGTTCCGGGCGATATATCCTGAAACAGTGGGACAAGGGGCAGCAGGTGATTCTGGAAGCCAACCCGGATTATTATGGGGATGCGCCGAAGATGCGGCAGGTCACGATTCTCTTTATGGAAGAGGATGCGGCATTTGCGGCGGTGCGCGCCGGGCAGGTGGATGTGGCGTACACGGCGGCGTCCTATGCAGACCAGTCAGTTCCAGAATTCAGTCTTTTGGACTGTGAGACGGTGGACAACCGTGGATTTAACCTCCCGGCAGTGCCGGAGACGGTACGGGAGGATGGCGTAAAAATCGGCAATGATTTTACCGCGGATGTGCAGGTGCGCCGGGCGATCAACCTGGCGATTGACCGGCAGGAAATGATCGATCATGTGTTAAATGGGTACGGCAGCCCGGCATATAGTGTCTGTGACAAGATGCCGTGGTACAACGATGAAATGGAGAACATTTCCTATGATGCGGAGAAGGCGAAAGAGATGCTGGATGCGGCGGGATGGAAGAAAAATGCCGACGGCATCCGCGAAAAGGGTGGAGTGAAAGCCATTCTGGAATTTCTCTATCCGACCGGGGATTCGGTGCGTCAGGCGCTGGCAGCCGATACGGCGCAGCAGTTAAAAGAGATTGGAATTGACACATCGATCCGCGGCACCGGCTGGGATACTGCGTATGACGAGGCACAGTCGCAGCCGCTTCTCTGGGGCTGGGGCGCGCACACGCCGATGGAATTTTATAATATTTACCATACAAAGGCAGATACGGGGCTGGCAGAATATTCGCCGTATGCGAATGAGACCGTGGACGCTTATATGGATGAGGCCCTGGCAGCACCGGATCTGGAAAGTTCATATGAATTGTGGAAAAAGGCGCAGTGGGACGGCGAGACGGGCGTTTCAGCCGAGGGTGATCTTCCGTGGATCTGGCTGGTGAATGTCGATCATCTGTACTGGGTGAGAGACGGGCTTCATGTCGCAGAGCAGAAGGTGCATCCGCACGGTCACGGCTGGTCCATCGTCAACAATGTCGATCGGTGGTACTATGAGTAGGATGAAATGGTTTGGGCGCAGTCTGCTGCACCTGATTCTGCTGCTTTTGGCAGTCAGTCTGGTATCGTTTCTGCTGGTGTCGATGTCTCCGGTCGATCCGCTGCAGACGAATGTCGGGCAGACGGCGCTCGGCTCGATGGCGCCGGAGCAGATCGAGAAGCTGCAGGCGTACTGGGGCGTTGGTGTGCCGGTCTGGAAGCGCTTCTTTAACTGGATTTCGGGCATCTGTCATGGTGATTTTGGCATTTCTCTTCTGTACCGCAGACCGGTGCTGGAGGTGATCGCGGAAAAGGCGTCTGCGTCAGTGTGGCTCCTTCTGTCTGCGTGGCTGTTTTCGGGAATCGTGGGGATATTTTTAGGAATTGCAGCGGCGGCAAAACGGGGCAAGTGGGTGGATCGCCTGATTACGGGCTATTGCATCGTGATCGCGGGAACGCCGTCCTTCTGGCTGGCGCTGGTGCTGCTGCTTCTCTTTACAGTGCAGCTTCCCATCTTTCCAATCGGGTTCAGTGTCCCGGTGGGAATGGCGGCGGACGAGGTCAGCCTGGCGGATCGCCTGTATCACGCATTTCTGCCGGCGTGTACGCTGGGACTGACAGGGATTTCTTCGATTGCGATGCACACGCGCGAAAAAGTGATTGAGATTCTGGAAAGTGATTACGTACTCTATGCGCGGGCGCGGGGCGAGAGCGGCTGTCGGCTGATTTTTCGGCATGGACTCCGCAACCTGCTTCTCCCGGTAATTACGCTCCAATTTGGCTCGATCAGCGAGATTTTCGGCGGTTCGGTGCTGGTGGAACAGGTCTTTTCCTATCCGGGACTCGGACAGGCGGCGGTCACGGCGGGGCTGGGAAGCGATATCCCGCTTCTGATGGGAATTACACTCATCAGTGCCGTGCTTGTATTTGCAGGAAATGCAGCGGCGGATGGGCTGTACCGGCTGGTCGATCCGAGACTTAGGAAAGGAGGCAGGGCATGAGAAAGAAAACACTCTGGCTGCTGGGAATTTCCCTCCTTTTCCTGATTCTGGTGACAGTGCTTGGAATCGTCTGGGAGGATGCCGCACAGCAGGTCGATTTTGCGAGAAAAAACCTGCCTCCGGGAACCGGCGGGCTGTTTGGAACCGACTGGATGGGGCGGGATATGCTGAAACGGACGGTTGCGGGGCTTTCTTTAAGCATCCGGCTGGGGCTTCTGACCGCGGCGATCAGCGCCGCGGTGGCATTGGCGCTTGCATTGCTGGCGTCGCTTGGCGGGGGACTGATGGATTCATTGGTATGCGGGCTGATTAATCTGGTAATGGGAATCCCGCACATGCTTCTCCTGATCCTGATTTCCTACAGTCTGGGAAAGGGATTCCGGGGTGTAGCAGCCGGGATTGCCCTGACGCACTGGGCGTCGCTGGCGAGGCTTTTGCGGGCGGAAATCTTACAGATCCGGGAAAGTCCGTATGTGCAGCTCTCCGAAAAACTGGGGAAAAAGCCCTGGTGGATTGCCTGGAACCACATCGTCCCGCAGGTATCGCGGCAATTTGTGACCGGGTTAATTCTTCTCTTTCCCCATGCGATTCTTCATGAGGCGGGCGTGACCTTTCTGGGCTTCGGTCTTTCCTCCGAGCAACCGGCGATCGGTGTTATTTTATCCGAGAGTATGTCGTACCTGATTACCGGAAAATGGTGGCTGGCGCTCTTTCCGGGCGCGGCACTGGTGCTGGTAACGCTGGGATTTCAGGCGATCGGGCAGAGCCTGGGGCGGCTGATGGATCCGGGGAGCGCGCATGAGTAGAGGATGCTGGGAATGAGGCAGAAAAACATATATTTTGATAAAATGATGCGATTAAGACAAAAACAATCAAAAACGATGCGGCTATCAGATTTGGAACAGACAGACGTTCTCAAGGAACGGAGATTGCGTGAAAATCGTGATTCCATGGAAATGCCGATATTGAAAATTCAAAATCTAAACTTATATTTTACGCAGTACGCGCGTGGGCTTAGACGGCGCGAACTCCATCCGCTCCGCGACCTTTCCTGCAAACTTTTTAGTGGGGAGCTGACGGCGGTGGTCGGGGCGAGTGGTTCGGGAAAAAGCCTGCTGGCGCACGCGATTCTGGGAATCTTGCCGTACAACTGCCGGATGGAAGGAAAAATTTCCTATCAGGGAGAGGTTCTGGATGAGACGCGGCTTGCCGGGCTGCGGGGCAATGGAATTTCCCTGATTCCGCAGGGGGTTTCCTACCTCGATCCGTTGATGCGGGTCGGGGATCAGATCTGCGGCGGCAGAAAAGATGAAGCGACGCGGGCAAAATGCCGCCAGCTTTTGAAGCGGTACGGGCTGGATGAATCAGTGGAAAAATGTTATCCATTTGAGCTGTCGGGCGGCATGGCGCGGCGCGTCCTGATGGCAGCGGCACTGATGCAGGAGCCGAGGCTGATTGTGGCGGATGAACCGACACCGGGGCTGGAGGCGATGACCGCGCGCCATGTAATCCGTCATTTAAAAGAGATGGCACAGGACGGGGCAGCGGTGCTTCTGATTACTCATGATCTGGAACTGGCGATTGAGATGGCGGACCGGATTCTGGTGTTTTATGACGGGACGATTCTGGAGGAAGTAAAGCCGGAGAACTTCCGGGAGGGACGGAATCTGAAAGAGCCATACACGCAGGCGCTCTACCGGGCACTGCCGGAACATGAATTTTTTGGAGGAGAATGAGATGTCACTAAAGGCAGAAAACCTATCTTTTTCGTATGAAAATGGAGGGCGCCACGTGCTGACGCGTATTTCCCTGAAAATTGAGCCAGGAGAGCGCGTGGGTCTGGTGGCGCCGAGCGGATATGGAAAAACGACGCTGTGCCGCCTGCTGGCGGGATATGAGAGACCGGAGGCGGGAACGGTAGAGATTGACAGCATACCGATTGAGAATATCCGGGGCTGTATGCCGGTGCAGTTAATCTGGCAGCACCCGGAGCAGGCGATCAACCCGCGCTGGCGGATGCGCCAGGTTCTCAGTGAGGGCGGTCAGGTGGATGAGGAGAGCCGGGGACGGCTTGGCATCCGGGAAGAATGGCTGGATCGGTTCCCATCGGAGCTTTCCGGAGGCGAACTGCAGCGGTTCTGTATTGCCAGAGCGCTGGCGGCAAATCCGCGGTATTTGCTGGCGGATGAGATCACCGCGATGTTTGACGCAGTGACCCAGAGCCAGATCTGGCAGGCGCTTTTGCAGGAGGCAAAGGAGCGGGAGCTGGGAATGGTGATTGTGAGCCATTCCGAATCCCTTTTGAAGCGGATTTGCACGCGGCGGATTGATTTGAAGGCATTGCAGGAAAAGATGGCAGCAGTTTAGCCGGTTCACATATTGACAGAGAAAATCGGGATTGACCGAGCTCATAAGAGCGAGGGATGCTTCTTGTCCAAAGGACAAGAAGATGGGCGATAGTAAGAGATTAATAATTCGGGATTTGGTAAGGAGGAGGAAAAATGGATGTTCGGAAGCTGTTGGAAGAGGTAAAACGGGGGGATACGAGTATTGAGGAAGCGGAGAATGCATTCAAGAATCTTCCTTACGAAGATTTAGGGTATGCGAAGCTGGATCTGCACCGGAAATTGCGTTCGGGATTCCCAGAGACGGTGTTCTGCCAAGGAAAGCCGGATGCCTATCTGGCGGATATTTTCGAGACGCTGTACCGGGAAAATGGGGAAGTACTCGGAACGCGGGCGACGCAGGAGCAGTGGAATCTAGTGCGGGCGCGCATCCCGGAGATAGAATACGATCCGGTTTCAAAAATTTTGCAGGCGAGAAAATCATCGGAGACACCGCGGAAGCTGGAAGGGCTGGTGGCAGTCTGCACAGGCGGAACCGCGGATATCCCGGTTGCGGAGGAAGCTGCCAAAACGGCAGAATTTTTCGGCTGCTGCGTGGAGCGATACTATGATATAGGGGTGGCGGGCATCCATCGCCTTTTATCCAAACGCGAGGCGATTGCGAGGGCAAACTGCGTGATTGCGGTGGCGGGAATGGAAGGCGCGCTTGGCACAGTTGTTGCCGGGCTGGTGGAAAATCCGGTCATTGCGGTTCCGACCTCGGTCGGCTATGGTGCAAGTTTTCATGGACTGTCGGCATTGATCACGATGATTAATTCCTGTGCGAACGGCATTTCGGTTGTAAATATAGATAACGGCTACGGCGCAGCATATCTGGCGGCGCAGATCAACCGCCTGGCGGTTCGGGAGCCGAAGAAGACGGCAGAGTGATAGTGGTTTGTGATAATTGCATAAAAGCGAAAAACGGAAATGTATCAATAAAATGAGAAAAGTAGAGGGAGAAGTAAAAATGGATGAGAAAATCTTATATCTGGATTGTGCGTCTGGAATCAGTGGAGATATGACGGTTGGCGCACTGTTGGATCTTGGAGCAAGCCGGGAAAAACTGGTACGGGCACTGGACAGTCTGGGCGTATCCGGGTATCATCTGCATTTTGGGCGGACGAAGAAATGTGGAATCGATGCGTATGATTTCGATGTACATTTAGAGGAAGAAGAGCATCATCACGAGCACGAACATAGCCATGATGAGCACGACCATGAGCATCATCACGATCATGAACACACTCACGACCATGAGCACAGCCATGATCACGCTCACACCCACGACCATGAGCACAGCCATGATCACGCTCACACCCACGATCATATGCATCCTCACGTCCACCGCAACATCCATGACATTTTCGAGATCATCGATCGTCTGGATGCATCTGACCGTGTTAAAAACCTGGCGCGCCGGATGTTTGAGATTGTGGCGGGGGCAGAGTCGAAAGCACACGGAATTCCGGTTAGCGAGGTTCATTTCCATGAAGTCGGTGCAATTGACTCGATTGTGGATGTTATCAGTGCGGCATTCTGCCTGGAGGATCTGGGAATCCACCGCGTGGTGGTATCGCCGCTTTCCGAAGGTCATGGATTCGCGCGCTGCCAGCACGGTTTAATGCCGGTTCCGGTTCCGGCGACGGCAAATATCGCAGCGGCACAGGGCTTGGAACTGACGCTTCGGGATGTCGAAGGAGAGATGGTAACGCCGACCGGCGCGGCGATCGCGGCGGCATTCCGGACAGAAGCGGCGCTTCCGAAGAAGTACCAGATCGAAAAGATCGGTATCGGCGCCGGAAATAAGGATTTCGCGCACGCGAATATCCTGCGGGCGATGCTTTTGACGGATAAAACGGTGGAAGTAGAAACCGGAAAAGACGGTCACGACGAGAGCTCCATGTGGGTCATGGAGGCAAACCTGGACGACTGCACCGGCGAGGCGCTGGGATATGCGATGGAGGTGCTTCTGGAAGCGGGCGCCAGAGATGTGTGGTACACACCGGCATATATGAAGAAAAACCGTCCGGCGTATGTGCTTCATGTACTGACAACGGCAGAAAAACGGGAAGAATTAGAACAGCTTGTCTTCTCCTGTACGACCACGATCGGTGTGCGCCGTTATCCAGTAGAGAGGACGGTACTGCCACGGGAAGTAAAGGAGATCCAGACCCGTTACGGGGCAGCAAAGGTAAAAATCTGCAAGCGCGGCGGCGTGGATACGTGCTATCCGGAGTATGAGAGCGTGCGCGCGATCTGCCGGGAGACAGGGAAGCGCTTCATGGAAGTATTCCACGGAGTAATGGAAGACGGAAGTATTAGTTTACAGTAAGCACTTTTGAGATTGAAAAACGGCACAGTGCATTCTCGTTAGATAATTAAGAGGAGAATCAAGAACCATGGAAAATAAACCAATGATATCAGAGACAGAAAAAAGAGAAGCTTTAAAACATTTCATGGCAGAAAAAGCGAAAGCACCGGTCTGTGTCGCCTTTTCGGGCGGTGTGGACAGCAGCCTGATTCTCAAGCTGGCGTGTGATACGGCGAAGAAGACGGGAATGCCGGTTTATGCCGTGACATTTCACACCATGCTGCACCCAGCCTGTGATCTGGAGATCGCGGAGCGGGTGGCAAAGGAGCTGGGCGCGATCCATAAAATTATCCAGGTCAATGAGATGGAGCTGGAAGCCATCCGAACGAATCCGGTCAACCGCTGTTATATCTGCAAACACCACCTGTTCGCGACACTTCTGGATTTTGCAAAAGAAGAGGGGATTCCGTGCGTGATGGACGGAACCAATGAGAGCGACCTGCATGTGTACCGCCCGGGTATCCAGGCACTCCGTGAGCTGGGTGTCGTCAGTCCACTTGCACAGTGCGGACTGGAGAAAAAGGATGTCAAGGCATTTGCGGCTGACTTAGGAATTTCCGTTGCATCCCGTCCGTCCATGCCATGTATGGCGACCCGACTTCCATATGGAACTTCCTTTGACATGGAAGCTTTGAAGCGGATTGAGAAAGGCGAAGATTATCTTCGAAGCGTGTTTGGCGGAAATGTGCGCCTGCGCCTGCATGGCGATATTGTCCGGATCGAGGTGGATGCGGATAAATTTGAAAAAGCGATTGCCGAGCGGGAGACGATCTGCAGGACATTAAAAGAAATGGGATTTCTGTACATTACACTCGATCTGGAAGGTTTCCGGTCGGGAAGTATGGATATAGTGGAGAAACTCAACGCGCTGATCGGGAAATGAATGTAAAGGAGATGGAAATCCCATGCAGGAAGAATGTATTGTCTGTAAAGCACCTCTTATTTATCTGGAACAGGATGAATGGATGGAGTGCGAATTATGTCATAAAAAAGAATTGAGCAAGACCAGATGCCAGAACGGGCATTATGTTTGTAATGATTGTCATACGAAGGGACTGGACACCATTCTTTCCCTGTGTATAGACGAAACATCCAGAAATCCGATCGAGATTGTCCGGAAGATGATGGATGCACCGTTTTGCCATATGCATGGACCGGAGCATCATGTCATGGTGGGAGCGGCGCTGCTTACTGCATATAAAAATGCGGGAGGTGCTATTAATCTGCGGGAATCTGTGATGGAAATGCTGAACCGTGGGAAAGCCGTTCCAGGAGGAACCTGCGGATTCTGGGGTGCCTGCGGAGCGGGAATCAGCGCAGGTATGTTTGTATCTATCTTGTCTGGGGCGACGCCACTGACGGAGGAATCCTGGGGACTTTCGAATCAGATGACATCAAAAGCACTGGAAGCGATTTCGCGCACCGGCGGTCCGAGGTGTTGTAAAAGAGATTCTTATCTGGCGATTCTGGCGGCGGTTGATTTTGTAAAAACGCATTTTGGAATCGAAATGGAATGCACAGAAGTCCAGTGTACGCATTATGCTCAGAACAATCAGTGTATTGGCAAGCGCTGTCCATTTTGGCGATTTGATGATAGTATTTGACTATAAATGGATAAACGGAGATAATAAAGCTGCGATATAATTAGATTGTGCGAGATGGGATTGCAGTTTGCATAATGTGTGAACTGTGATGAGAGAGCAATTTCTCGTGTAATAGGAAATTTCCTGGAATTCCCTATTACACAAAAAGGCACATCCTTTTTTACGTGGAAAAATCGGAATTGACCGAGCTCTTTGAGAGAGGGATACTTCTTGTCCGAAGGGCAAGAAGGTGGGCGTAAAAAAGATTAGAACAATCGGGATTTATCAGAAAATGAGGAATAGTTGAAATGGAGGCGCTATAATAACATGAAGAT
>ERZ772867.1706-NODE-1706-length-23955-cov-8.792134_pt1 | contig 23955 bp, 40 predicted proteins | sample MGYA00511341_ERZ772867 | MGnify/ENA primary metagenome ERZ772867 (study PRJEB29015, sample SAMEA2737707) | human gut metagenome | biome: human gut; feature: human-associated habitat; material: faeces | place: China | collected 2012 ... | reverse complement strand
TCTGTCCAGATATTAAGGATTGAGCGGAAACAGTTTAATTCGTCAACCAGAAAACTGCCGTCGTTAATATGGAATATTGCGTAATCTCCATATTGTTCATTGATGTCCTGAACGAAATTGTAAAACTTTTCGAAGTGTTCCAGACGGTCGAGATCAAGAACATACCATTTATGACCAGCCGGAAGAGTCTTTATAAATTCCTCCGCGTTGCTCGGGTAACTGAATGCGCCAGCAACGCTTACTTTACTTTTGCGGTCGTCCTGCGTGGTACGGTCGATCATTGTGAAAACCACCCAGTTTAATTCGTTTAAATATTTACTCATTGCTTTTTACCTTTGCCCCTGTTATAATAGGGCTACCTTTCATTTTTTTGTTGGGTGCCGGTTGTTTGTCTTGGTATGATGCAACCGGCTTTTTTTATTTAGTTGTTTTTTAATGTAATGTCTGTGATCTGGTTCATTAAAAACTCGTGAACCTTGCTCTCTTCTCTGAATGCAAATTTGTCTTTGCCTATTGCCTTCATCCAGGCGATAGAGTACAGATAATTGATTCTTGTCAAAACCTTTACTTTTTTCATTTTGTCTTTCCTCCTGCTCTTTTGATAATGCTATTATAACGCTAACACTATATAAGCACAATATCGTAATTATATACAAAATGTTATAGTGTTATCTGTATATTTTATATACTGCTATCTATATATTTTTATAACGATAACGCTAATATAGATAGCTATATAAATGATAACGTTATATTTCTGTTGACTTTATTTATACAGTTAGCTATAATACAGATAACTGTATAAAGGAGGTCTTTAAAATGGCTATCAGTAAATCTCAGGCAAAAGCAACTGCCAAGTACGAAAAAAACAATTACTTCAAAACTCTTGTTCGTTTTAAAAAAGAAGACGAAGAACGAATAAGAGCCGCTGCGGGTGATAGCTTAAACGGCTTCATTGTTCAATGTGTTCTGAACACACTAGACAAACCAGAAGCACCCGTACAAGCCCCGGAACCGATCAAGTCGAAGTATTTACCGCCTACTCCGGAAAACCTCAAGAAAATTGATTTTAAGCTGTTGAAAGGAAACCCACTTTATCAACTTGAAGTCATGGAGCAATTTGGCGAAGATACGGTAAATCAGCTCTACGGCATGAGCGAAGCAGAGTTTAAAAAACTTATTTCGCCGGATTCGTGAACTTTTGACATTAACTTGAGTAAACTTGAGTTAATGTCTTTTTTATGCTTTTTTCTCTGTTGTCTTTTCTCCTGATTTATTTTGTTCCTTGTAGTATTTGTATTTTATGGGTTCCTCCCTTCTTTTATAAAATATCAACATATATCCTGTTGTCGCAGTCATATGTGAATGATTCGATCTCAGCATCTGCATATTTCAAGACATCCTCGTGATACCACATCCCAGACGCCAAAATATTAAAGTTTCCGTCTCTTACGATGATTAAAGTTGAATCATTAACCAGGTCTGTAAATATGAGTTTTTCTAATGTCATTTTTGTGTTCCTCTCTTTCTCCCGGCCCTGTGCCCGGGTTGCTTGTTCTCTGTTGATGGTTATATAATACCAGATATAACGCACATATACAAGATGGAATAATACACAAATAACGCACATATAAAACGCTTAAAAATGTATAATATGTATAACGCACATATAACTATTGACAATATAACGCACATACATTATAATAGAAGAAAAATTGAAGAGGAGGAACAGCGAATAATGGCAACTGATGCACAGAGAAAAGCGGTTAGAAACTATGAGAAAAACAATTATAGATTGAATATTGTCTTTCCTAAGGAAACAAAGGAGAGAATAGAAAACCTACATCTAAATAAAAGTAATAGTGCTTTTATTCGTGATACGGTTCTTGCAGAACTGGAAAGACTTGAAAAAATATTGAAATAACGCACATATAACTATTGACAATATAACGCACATATAATATAATGTAACCATAGAAAGGAAGTGGTTACAGGAATGAGCAATTTGTTTAACGTTCCAGTCAAAGACGGCATAGGGATATACACAATCACAAATCAACAAAGCGGAAAGAAATATATTGGTTCTTCATCTGAACTTTTAGCAAGAGCTAGGCTACACAAGAACGGTATTTTACGAAAATATCATAGCAACAAAGACATACTGGAAGATGCTATAAAAGGATGTGATTTTCGTTTTGAAATCGTCAAAATAATTGATGGTTCTGATTGCACAAGTTTTGACGAGTTGAGAAATAAAATGCTTCTGGAAGAATACAGAATGATAAAAGAAGCGATTTTGAACAGCGAAAATTTATACAATCGTGAAACAATAAACGTAGTTAATGGGAGATTGAAGCATATAAAAGAGAATCAAGAAAAGGTCTTAAAAAGGAAAAATGAAGTGTATGAGATGTTAAAGCTCCCGAATGATAAATTGATATACACATATAAGCATAACATATATGCGAAACATGAATTAAAACTATTCGAAGAAGAAATCTTAAAAAGAATGAGTTGAACCAATCGCACAGCCCCGGACAGGGACAGACAGGAGGAGAAAAATGAAATACTATGTAATTGAAAACCGCAATACGGGACTTCATGGAATGCCACGCTTTGCAGAAACTGTATTGTTTAGCGGAACAGAAAAAGAATGCGCTGAATTTGAGGTAGAAAAAAGAAAAGAGTATACAGATCGGACTATTGTTGATTGTTATACTATTTCTGAACAAAAATTTGAAGAAGCGAAAAAGTTTAATGAATTTTGGGATTCATTGACACCGGCAGAAAAAAAGGAAACGATTGAAATAAATAGGAAAACTTATTTCAAAAAAGCTTACGAATCTCACAACAAATAATAATAAGCCCTCTGGTAAATTCCAGGGGGCTTTTATCATGCTCTTTTGTGGCGGCGTAACGACGACCAACAGGTTAACAGCCCCACCGCCGAAGCCATTATAACACATATAACACAGTATCCCCGAAGTTGTCAAGAGAAAAAATTATATTTTTTGCACTTGACTTTTAGTCTAACAGTGCGATATGCTTACACCAACGACGGCCGCGGGGAACTCATGGAGGGGTAGCGAACAGAAGCCAATGTTAATTGAATATCGAAATCTATGTAGCCAGATCACACCGGAGCAGTGCCAGAAGGTCTGGCTTTTTATGTGCCTGATAGACCTATATATTATATATATTAATAGATTACCAGTACAGTACTGTATGTTAATATCTTTTATACCCCTCCATAGATTCCCTAAGGTTAGAGTTGATTAATATAATTATTATAATATATATATTAATATATAGAGTAGTAGAGAATATATCACAAGTACCAGAAGGTGAAAAAATATTATATAAAAAACTGTTGACAAAAATATAAAGAGTATGTAATGATAGTAGCAACTTAATACAGAACACGAATTTTATAAAAGATTTTTTACAGTACATAGGATTAAGCTAGGTTAATTAGATCATTGGACTATTAACCTGTTTATTTCTATGTATTTTTTTATTGTCTAAAAGAAGAGGTGAGAAAAGGAAAAAGAGAAATACTGTAGTTGTAGATCAGACTATAGAAGTATATGAGAACGATATATACAGACTAGTAGACGAGTATATTGAGACTGTATTGCAGGTATCACCAGAGGATTATGATACGCCGAAAGAATACAAGGCGGCAGTTGCTGATGCTTTTGTCGATATGATTTTTTATATCGCAGACAGGATTCCGAAGCCGAGCAATGACAACATAGAGCTACTGGATGATATATTTGATGTTTTTGTAAGGGTATGCACTCGGTACAATGTACTGCCGACACTAGAGGTATTTAGTTTTTTGGTCAACATTAACCGCTCAACGTTTAGTGATTGGATGCGAGGGGACTACAGAACAAGCACTTCACACGGCAACACGGTGAAAAAATGGTTCGATATTTGCAAGAATTGCACGGTCAACAGATTGAACAATCAGCCCGGCACGAATGCGAACTTGATATTTGTTGCAAAAGCAGCTTATGGCATGGCAGAGACAGCACCGGTACAAGTTGGACAGCAAGCCGGAATACCTCAACAGACCGCACAGGAGATCGCGGAAAAACACAGAGCAGTGCTGGAGCTTCCGGAGCCAGAGAGGCCGGAGCTGTAAATAGTGACACTGACCGAGTGCAAAACCTTGTAAAATGTGCGCAAGGCACGAACAAAAAGACGAGAAAGCAGGAGATATAGCAATATTTGTGCAATACATACAAATTACACGCTGTAAATTATGCATGATGTATAGTAGTCTATAAAGAAAACGTGAGTTTGTCTTATAGATACGTATGTTCGATAAGAAACGGCACAGTAATTCTCCTTGACTACTGCCGAAGGCATCCGAAGATCAGCGTTAATACCGGGTCGGCGGGTCCCATGGGGCAGAGGGCCGCCCGGTTAGCGTGACACCTGGACAGACCCCGGGAGGGGGTATATATAACACCCCGTCACAGCCTAATGAGTTCCACGAGTAAATCTGATTCATTACTTTTGTCCTACATAATAAGGAGATGCGATATGTCAAAAGGAAGACCAACTGATAACCCAAAAGGAGAATCAATACGAATTCGTATCACAGATGATATGAGAAAATGTCTTGAAAAGAAATCTTTTCAAACAGGTCAGAGCATTTCTCAAATCATTCGAAACTTGATAACACAAAATTTAAGTTAAAGGAGAGTCCGAAGATGAACAGCATAGAAGAGTTAGTTTCATACGGAATAAGAAAAGAGAATGTTTCTCGAATGATTGAATCCTATCAAAAACTTGTTGGCACAGTAAATGGCGACTACGAAATTATTGATATTTCATATAATCCGATTGCAAAAGCCAGAATGGTTAAGCTCAGATGTACTACTTGCGGAGATGAAATCCAACGGGAAATAGTAAAAGGCAGAAACAAATGGAGTGAACTTATAAAAACATGCTCCAAGTGCCGAGAGAAGAGGCGGAATGCCGAACTTGAAAAAAACGAAAAAATAAAAAAAGACTTACTTGAATCCGAAATAGGAAAACAATATGGCGACTATATAGCTACTGAAATAATTAGCTATAATCCTATTAAAATTCGTATGGTTTGTGGGGAATGCGGAGCAATTAAGGATGTTTCTTACAGTATGCTACATACAGGAAAATGGAAAGACCAGAAATGCCATAAGCATTTTTCAAATATCAAATATGATGAGTCGTATATCGGTAAGCGTTTTGGATTTCTTACTGTCATTGGAATAAATAAACCTGGTGAAGTAAGAAGATTTATGTGTCGATGCGATTGTGGAAATATTAAGAATGTAAGACCAAATGAATTAGTTTCAGGAACAATCAAAAGTTGTGGATGCTACCATGATGAATCTGCTAGAACGCATGGTGGAAGTAGTGATCGATTATACCATGTGTGGCAAGACATGAAGAAAAGATGCAATTATCCAAAATGTAGAGAATACAGCAATTATGGTGGTCGCGGAATAAGAGTTTGCAACGAATGGAACGATTATTCGACATTTAAGAGATGGGCTTGCGAACATGGGTATGATGAAGATGCTCCGTTTGGAAAATGTACTATTGACCGAATAGACGTAAATGGAAATTATGAACCGGATAATTGTAGGTGGATAACTATTCTGGAGCAGCAAAAGAATAAAAGACCACCATCTGAATGGAAGAAACGCACAAATAAAAAGAAAACAGCATTGATTTTATACAATGGAAATTTAATGCCAAAATCTGACCTATGCAAGTCACACGGGATTTCAGTAGAAACATTTAATTATCGGTATCATAAAAAAGGAATGTCAATTCAAAAAGCATTAGAAACACCCAAAATGGTGATCGGAAGGCCAAGAAAACAAGATATAAATTCTTAACACTCACAGAAAGGTAGGCATAAGATGGAGAAAATAGTAAACAATGACGGATATCTTCGGTCAAGGTTGATTGATATAGCACAACAGCTTTTGAATATTTGTAACGAAACCGGAAATTCAAATATTCAACTTATGACATCATCTTGGGAGAATGGGAAAGGTATTACGCTTCTGGCTAAAGCCGATGACAAACCGATTCTTTCCGTAAAAATGGATACTGCCTATGAAAAAGCATAACCCACAGGGCGAATCAATCCGCATCCGGTTACCGTACCAGCTGGAGCAAAAACTCATTTCCGAGAAGAACCGAACCGGCAAAAGCGTATCACAGATCACACGGGAAGCACTGGCAGAATATTTTCGGAGAAGGTAGGCAAATGTCGATACTTGAAAAATTTTTAAAAAATAAAAAAGGCGGTTTTGCCCTTCAGAATGAAAATTATCATCCACTTGAAAAACCTTTAATGCATGACAAGGTGTATGAATATCATCACAAGAAAGCTGTTCTGGAAAATGGAATGTTGTACGATACAGAAACTGCAAAAAGGATTTTTGCGGACGAATCAAGCATGGAATATATCTCACTTGGAGTAAGCACGCAAAGGGTTTATTTCTTAACTCCAAATAAGCATTGGTTCTCAGCTGAAGAGAGAATCGAAACTGAAAGTGGAATAACTGATGTTGGAGAATGCCATATACAGGTTACTAAAACAATTTTTGTGTATAGCAATCTTCGAATGGAAAAAACACACAGAGTCAAAGATCTAATCGGCAAAAACGATTATGAATTATACAAGAAATATTTTGGGGAGGTAGAGGAAGCATGAATAGTAACAAGAAAGTTTATTATGTATACATTGAAAATGGAAAAGCAATCTTAACGGACGAAAAACCGGATTTTAATAAAATAAAAAATTACGCAATGGTAAGAGCTGACAGAATCGAATGTGTTATCGGTGGTAAGAAGAACCAGGACGATTTAATGCTTCCAGACGAACCGATTGACGTAGCAAGAAAACTTATCCAAGCAACTGTCACAGCGGAGATACCGAAATACGGAGAACTGTATCAGGTTCTGGAGACAGAAAGCCTTGAGATTCCAAAATACGATGTTATCCAGCTTCAGGAGATTGCAGAGCATCTTCTGGCGTATTGCAAAGCACAGGAAAGGGGATGTGCAGATGCCTGTTGTAAGAATTGTGAACCCTGACCCGTATAATTGGTTTGAAACCAAATGCTTTATTGACGGGAAAGAGATTCCGAGAGTGAAATCAGTTGATTTCCATGTTTCGGTTGATGAAGTTCCGATATTTAATTTTGAAATGATGTCGGCACCTGATATAGAAATGGAGTGCCTGGCACAAATTAGTTTCACTTCTCAATCAATTACTGATGCAATTTCAGTTTTAAGACACGAACTGTTGCAACACGGGGAAATTTACCACGGCTTCAAAGCAAGCCTAAAATCGGCTTTAGAACATTACAATTACTGTGGATTGCCATTTGAGCCGGAAGATGATGTTGCGAGAAAGATACTTGATTTCATTATAGGAGAAGAAAAATGAGATTACCATTAACGATTATTGCTGTAGCAATCAACATAATAGTGTTCACAACGTTGGCTACATTCCTCATGACGCAAATTAGCGAGCAGAAAATACCGATGCTTTCTACTTTCTTCTTTGCACTGATGGAATTAGGACTCATTTTAAATACCATATTAATCTGCACAGCGAGGTGATTTATGCTTTTAGCATTCTTAATGTGGATTATCCCGTATCTCATTATAGAGCGGGTTAAACCAATAGAAAAACCTATTTGCATTTGCAGGCAATGTCCTTATGTAAACAGGTATGCCAGCAAACGTTCCATGCATCCGACATAGTGGGGAATTCAAATTGTTCAATTTTATAGTTTATTAAGATGCAAAAAATACCCCATATTATGTGTCGCACACGATTCCCGTCGTATTTTGAGATGGTGCTTTCTACGGCGGGAACTTACAGGGCTATCGCCAAGCGGCAAGGCACAGCACTTTGACTGCTGTATTCGCTGGTTCGAATCCAGCTAGCCCCGCTTACCAAGATTTTTGGCACTTATGTTTTCTTTTTTCACCTCGTTACCATCTAGCTCAACGGAGCTGATTAAAGGGACTTCAAACGTCCCGGATGGTTTTCTCGGATCATAGCAGGAGGTGCTTATCGAGAGCCTTTGTTGCGACTGGTGGTTAAGAATCGCAACAGCAGACGCATTGTTGCTGGCAGCCTACAATGTGCTGCTCAGGAAATTTAGTTCAGTTGGTCAGAACGTCCGGCTCATAACCGGAAAGTCCAGGGTTCGAGTCCCTGAATTTCCATCTCTTTCCTGAATGCCATTCGTACCGTAAAACGAATGGAAAAAACTTGCCGATTGAGCGTTTTGGCAATGTCTGTGCGAGTGCGATACGGCGTAGCTTGTGCAAGGGATTGTTTTTTCCGGTCGGCGTGCATCTCGGAGTAGTAATGTTTGGTGTAACGTGCACTTGGCATGGTGAGCTTTCAAGAGATGCAGTCCTTACAGGATATACGTATACAGAATCCGAAACAACTCCGTGGAGCATACCACGGTTACCAAAAAGCCGTCAGGTTGGCAAAAATACGATAGTCCAAGTTATGAAAAATTGCCTAGTGGAATGCATAACACGAAAAAATCATTGCTAACCCGGGGTGTCCGGGTTGACGCAGGATGGAGTATAGGTAACTCGCGGGCCTCCTTAGCCCGAAATGGTGGTTCAATTCCGCCTCCTGCAATTAATCCGTCTATCGTTCAGCGGATTAAAACAAATTCTCAATACACCTTCTTTCTATGAATGTGGAACTCAACCCAATTGCTCTTTCATTGGAGTGATTGACCGTGACAGGCGGTACGGAATGTAGCTCAGGTGGGAGAGCGCACTACAAAAGTGAGGTCGCAGGTTCGAATCCTGCCTTTCCGATTCCATATAGTGGCGGAATACGTAGACGCTATTGTGGTAGCATAGGTTTGAACCCACAACTTAGGTGACCTTAGCCGGCAGCATGAGAGTAAAAGGGTGGAAATCCCCTCCTATATGGACGTTTGATGCATTGAGTGATAATGCTCTGATCGAAAAGTGGCGGAACTATTGACGGTGATGAACCCGATACAATAGAAAGGCAGACGCAGAGGATAGTACATCGTAATGGGTGAGTATGTGTCTTTGGACATGGGATGTACATGATGGTTCAAATCCATCCTTTTCAATTATCCACTTAGATTTACGCTGTCTGCTTGCGGGCGGTCTATGAATCAGGTGGATTGCATGGAAGTATAACTCAGTGGTAGAGTTCCACACTTTTTAGTGTGCAGTGACAGGGGTTCGATTCCTCTTGCTTCTGTTCCAATGAACTGCAATCATTGGAAGGTAAATTCTCCTAAAGTATTATGATGGTTTCCGGTGGTTCACGTTGGGTGACAAGTTGTGGTTCAAGTCCATCCGCCGGATTTTTGATTTAAGGAGGACGTAATGAATAAAACAATAATACTGTATATTGCAATCGGAAACGAAGATGCAAATTTCTTTTTGCACAATCTCCAAAAGCAATTTTGTGATTATGAATCTATAAAAGTTGATTACTTCCGCAAAAGATTAGAAACTCCAAAACATTTGGTAGAGGTCATTACTCTCAACAATGTTGGCGGTATTGGTAGCCTTTTTGGAGCAGATTACTTTTTGATGAGTGAAAAGCTGTTCCAGACCAGCATATCAAAGTTGGAAGAATTGTACGACACATTGCAGTTGATAAAATCAAGACTGCATTTGGGTGCAGAAGAAATTGCCATGTGCAAACTTATATCCATGTTGAATATGTTTGAAGACAAACAATATTGCTGTACCTGCAAATGGTACGATACAGACAACGGAACTTGTTTTAATGGAGACAGCGAACATCGAGCAGATTTCAGATGTCTTGATGATAGCTGTGAATTTTGGGAGGAATATGAAAATGACAGAATCTGAAATGAACCGTATAATTGCAGAAAAAGACCACCAGATCGAAAATTACTGTTGCCAACTGGAAGGATATCAAAATGTCTTTAAAAAGTTGGAAGAAAGATGTTCGCCAGATGCGCTGGAATATTGGGGACGAAATCTTTTCCATTCCCTGACTATTCATGCGAATAGTGAAGAATTCATTCAGGTTCCTCACGAACCAATGAAGTTTGCAGACTGGCTACTCAATCTCAAGAACGAAAAAGGATATAAGATGTTTAGTAAATCCGAAATTAAACAAATTATCTTACATTTGCTTATTGAACTGAATTGTGGTGGAAAAAGATGAAAATACGGGGAAAAGAAATTAAAGACGAATGCTCCCGGTGCGGAAATATTCTCGAATGTGAGTTGTTTCGACAGGGACATGGAATAAAACAGGAACGTGAGAACATAGCAAAGATGATTGAGTGCCAGATGAAGCACAGGGATGAAAGGGAGAAATGAACGAACTGAAAGTATTAAATGAACAGGAAGTATTAGGAAAACAGTTTCGTGTTTATGGAACAGCAGAGGAACCATTGTTTCTGGCTAAAGATGTAGCAGAGTGAATTGAGTATTCAGTTTCTAATGTAAGTAAAATGCTTGCTGCTGTCGATGATGAAGAGAAAACCATTCGTACAATTGTTACGAGCGGTTCAAACTATCAAACAGAAGCATGGTTTCTTACCGAAGACGGGCTTTATGAAGTCCTGATGCAGTCCAGAAAGCCGATCGCAAAACAGTTCAAGAAAGAAGTCAAAGAGATTTTGAAGACTATCCGTAAACACGGCATATATGCCACTGATAACGTGATTGATAATATTATCAACAATCCAGACTTCGGCATTGAACTTCTGACCAAACTTAAAGAAGAACGTGCTGCAAGAGTAGAAGCTGAGAGAAAGAACGCCATTCTGATGCACGTCAACAAAACATATACCATTACTGAGATTGCTAAAGAACTGGGACTGAAATCAGCAATGCAGCTCAACCGGATTCTGGCAGATATAAAAGATTCAGTATCAGGTGAACGGTACGTGGTTAATGTACTCAAACTATAGTGACTGCGGATATGAGGAAATCAAACAGGAAGTATTGGATTCCGGGAAGGTAATCTATCATAGGCGAATTACACAGATGGGACGGGAATTCATTCTTGGGTTACTTGAGAAGACAGTTTGATTGTGAATGGAGGATTGTTATGAGAATTGAAGATTTGAAGAGTTGGACAGTAGATCAGTTGAAAGAAGAAATCGTTCGGTTGGCTGATGAAAGAGAAGCAAAGCAACATGAAATTCTGGACAAAAATGAGAAAATCAACGAGCTTCAGGCTGAACTGGATAAAATGTGCGATTATAACGACGAGTTAAAGAAACAGTTGGATGAATTGAACTCCATTCCTGAATTTATGACTCCAGATATTGATGTACCCTTCGAAGAAGTAAAAAACCTGAAACGCACTCATCAGTCCGATTGCATCACAATCAATCAGCTTCAGACCGCATTGGATGTAATGGTTGACCGATACGCACAACTAAGAAAGATTCATGGGGTGAGTTGATATTATGGATAATCAAATTACTGTTAGCCGATTATTAAATATGCTTGATGAACTTTCAATGAATGGCTTTGGAGATATGCCTGTGTTCTTAGGTGAAAATTATCCGTTGTTAGAAGATTCGATAAGCGTTAATCCGAGTGAAAACAAGTTATACATTAGGAATACATATTATGATGAAAAAATGGCAGAGGCAATAAAAAAAGCTATTAATGGTATGGAAGATGTACGTAGAGCATATATAGCAGATTGTTACAAAGCTGTAAGAAGAATGGACGAAAAGGAGTGAGAAAAAAGGAGCATTAAATCAGCATTTGAATCAGAGGGGATAGATTTCTCTCAGGTAATGAACCCACCGGAGCCGTGGGATGGACGGGCATTAATAAAGAACATCAATGGCAAACTGTGGTATTGCTGTCCTTTTTGCGAGAAGAAAGCACTTCTGATTAGCCCAGAGACAAAAATCCAGCATCTTAAATTGAAATGCAAGGGTAGTAACTGCAAGAAAGAGTTTGAGGTGAATGTATGAAACTCCCAGAATTTGAAAAATGTAAATGTTGTAAAATACGTAAACTTAATAACGGAGATATTCGTTTATGCTGTGAACCGCTATTTTCGGAATACTTACATACTACGTGTGAAGAAAGAAGAACAGAACACCCAGAACAATGCAAAGAAATATTTGACAAAATTGAAAACGACAAAGTATATGCAGAAGAATACACTTGCATTCCAATAGCAATTATGAAACCATATGAATCAGCAACATCTTCGTTTCTTGTTATGGTAGAACAAGAAACAGAATATGCCAGCTTTGTAGCTGATGTAATTGGTAGATTAGACTATGATGAAACACTTATGGTGAAAGTGGGAGAAAACGAGATTCCGTTTAAGGTAATTCACATTGGAATCTCCGATAATACTTTTCCAATACGCTTTGAACTTACGGCGAAACAAGTTGGAACATTTTCGACTGGAAGATGGGAAAAGATATTGAGAGGTATTTTAGACGAAAGTAAGTGTTAAACGAATCAAATGCTTTCTAACAGGCGGATGCAGATTCAAAAGTTCAGATACAGAATCAAAATGTGACGATAAAGAAAAGACTTGCACTATTACGGAAACTTGCTACAAATGCGAGAAGAAGTACACTGCCATGTTCACTTACAAACAGTTAGGGATTCCAGTGAGGTGAACGCATGAAAGTATATCTGGTTTACGGAGATGTCTATTTTAGGCAATATGGTTCAGAATTTCATTTATTTGGAGTATTTACTTCGAAGGAAATGGCAGAGAAAGTCAAAAAGCAGGAAGAAGATAAATTCTTCCAACAAGAAATGAAGAAAAAATCGTGTTACCGCAACATCGACAGCAGGGAAGAAGTTGAATTCGAAATAAAAGAAATGCAACTTGATGAAATTTGCGACTTATTTGTAGGAGGATATGTCGAGTGAAAAAGATACCAACATTATTTGAACGAGAATTTAAAGACCATAACGTTGCAAAGGTTTTTCCGAAAGTGCATCCGGGCATGGAATGGGTGCTTGAAGGAGAAGGGATTGCAACAGTCAAATACGACGGCTCTTGTTGTGCAGTAATTGACGGAAAAATTTATAAACGATATGACTGTAAGAAGGGCAAAATACCACCAGAGGGATTTATTCCCTGTTGCGAACCAGACGCAATTACAGGTCATTGGCCGGGATGGGTAAAGGTTGATGAGAATAATCCGTCTGATAAGTGGTTTGTAAAAGCGTATAACTTTTCAATGCAATGTAATCTTAGCCCATGGGTGGACGGCACGTATGAAGCTATTGGAAAACATTTTAGTGGAAATCCATATAACTATAATTACGATGATCTTGTCCCGCATGGGAGAAATGTTGTAGAAGTCGAACGAACATTTGAAGGAATCAAGAAATATCTTTCCGAACATAGAATAGAGGGATTAGTTTTCTGGAAAGGCGGAAGCCCACAATGTAAAATCAAGCGTTCAGATTTTGGTTTTGAATGGCCAGTAAAGGGGGAAAGGGAGAGTTTATGAAGAAAATATTTTTTGCTGCGTTATTATCAATGATGCTGTTTGGATTAACAGCATGTCAATCGACAACAAAGAATTTGGGTGGGACAACCACAATAAAATTAAAACCAGGTGTAAAACTGGAAGAAATCACATGGAAAGACGATGATTTGTGGTATCTTACTCGACCAATGAGAGATAACGAATCAGCCGAAACACATACATTTGACCAGTCAACTGATTTTGGTTTCGAAGGTCAAGTAATTATTATTGAGAAGAATAAATAAATCAGTCAGAGAGCCACGCGAGAGCCAGACTAAATCCTAAGGAGAAGGGAGGCCTGGCTCTATTTTTATGTCAAAAATTACAGAAGGTTCGCTCGAATGGTATCGGGCGGTATTAAATCAGGTTATCAGTGGGGATATGTCGATATACCAGAATCAGAAAGACTGCCTTGATCTGTTACTGAATATGAACATGGATCTCCCTTTTAATGAGAATCCAGAGGCAAGAAAGATTGCAATAAAAACCAGTCAGTACGCACATAATCTTGCTGAAAGGCAAGCTGCTATTACTGGTGATGGTAATTTTGATGATATTTACTGGGATTATTTGTTGCTGGAAGCTCCATGGGCGTTCGAGAGTTATTTGTTATACATGGAGAAGAATAGACCGGACAGCAAAAAGTTTTATATCCCAAGAAAGAAAACACTCCAAGTAGTCGCTCGAGATTTACAGGATTTGGAAGATAGGATAATTGAATTTTACGGTCTGTCGTTACCAAGTCGTGTTGGCAAGAGTACTATGTGCATATTTTTTATGTCATGGATAATGGGAAGACGACCAAACAGCCACAATGCAATGGGTGGTCATTCCGGAAAACTGGCAAAGGGCTTCTATGGCGAACTTCTAAATCTCATAAACACACAAGAATATACCTACAGTGATATATTTCCAAAATCAAAATTGCAAAAGCAAAGTGCTGATGATTTTGAGATAAATTTGGACAAGCCAGACCGATTCGCCACAATGACTTGCCGCGGTATCGAGGGAACATGGACGGGTGCTGTTGATATTTCGTCTGATGGATATTTGTATGTGGATGACCTTGTTCGAGACAGGCAGCATTCTTTAAGCCCTACTCGTTTGGAGAATACTTATCAAGAGTATCTGAACAAAATGGTTGACCGTAAAATTGATGGGGCAAGAGAGCTGATGGTTGGAACAAGATGGAATCTGTACGACCCATTAGGCAAAATTGAGAAACTCAATCGAGATAATCCACTGTATAGGTTCCGTAAGATTCCTGCCTTGAATGATGATGGTGAATCAAACTTCGAATATGATTATGGAGTTGGCTTTTCTACAAAGTATTATGTGGATATGAAAGCCAGACTTGATGCTAACGAATGGGAGGCTAAATATCAACAGAAACCATTCTTGCGTGAAGGAATCATGTTCGCAGAAGATGAACTGAGGTATTATAATGGAATTCTTCCAGAAGGCGGATTTGTAAAGAATGTATCTGCTTGTGACGTTGCATGGGGCGGTGGAGATAGTTTGTCTATGCCGGTTGGTGCGGAATTCGAAAACGGAGATGTATACATTTATGACTGGATTTTTAATACAGGTCCGAAGGAAGTCACACTCCCTCTGGTTGTCGGAAGAATCATGGGAAACGAAATCCAATCTATCAATTTCGAAGCCAACAATGGTGGAGATATGTATGCATACTATGTCAGTGGAAGACTGAAAGAACACGGATATGCTTGCAGCACTACCAGCACAAAGGCTCCGTCAAAGCAAGCTAAAAAAGAAAAAATTAATCAGTACTCTGGAGATGTTAAAAGAAGATTCATATTTCTGGCACCTAAATACCAAAACAAGGAATATTCAAAAGCAATGGAACAGTTGACCACTTTTGTATATATTGGAGACAACGATCACGACGATGCACCAGATGGTGTTACACAGCTTATGATAACTCTAACACAAAAACGATTTGCAGAAGTTACAGCAACTAAGAATTTTATGTGGGGAAGGAGATAGACCAAGGAATACAAGAGAATATCTGAATCAAATTCAACGTTATGAGAAAATCATTCACAATAAGTACATAGAGCGAGAGCAATTAAGATCCCATGCAACTGGTCTGAAATCTTTCTGCTACGAATCAGAACGAGTACAGACATCCGGCAGTCACGACATGATAGGTGATTTGGTGGCAAAGATTGTTGATCTGGAAGCCGAAATCATAAGTATTACAAATGAGTACATGGACAAGAGAATGGAAATTATCCGATTGATTGATTCCGTGGAGAGTCCGGTTCTGTACGAGATTCTTTTCAAAAAATACATTGAAGGTAAACCGCTGGATGTGATCGCTGATGAAATCGGATATTCCTATCAGCGAACCAAGGAACTACATTTATGTGCTATTGAAACCATAAAGGAACTTGGACGTTTTGATTCTTAAAACATCATACTGAAACATACTTAAAAATGTAATATAATGTAAGGTGTAAGAATACACGAAAGCATCGGAGAAAAATCTTCGGTGCTTTTTTCATGCCTAAAAAGGAGGACGGGGCAGTGGCAAGAAATAAATCAAAGTATATCGACCTCTGCCAAGGTGAATTTGGTAGAAAGGTAGCTTATACCGGAGTAAGCAGAATTACACCTAATAACGTCTTAAAAGTAATTGCAGATACCATCGGCACTCACAACAGGAACCGAACAATGATTGACTATCTGTACAGATATTACAAAGGAGACCAACCAGTCCTGTACAGAGAAAAACAAGTCAGACCGGAAATCAACAATAAAGTATGCGAGAATCATGCACTTGAAGTTGTACGCTTTAAGGCATCTCAGACTTATGGTGAACCAATTCAGTTCGTTTGTAAGAAAAAGAAGGCAAGTGAAGAAACCAATGCACAGGTGGACTTGTTCAACGATTATCTGGACGAAGCCAACGCAGAAGCCAGAAACATTGAGTTAGGAACATATCAAAGTGCTGTAGGGACTGCATACAAGTGTATTCTTCGCGAAGAGGACTGGACAAGCGACTCAGATATACCTCCGTTCCGATTATTCATTCCGTATCCCGGAGATTGTTACATTGTGTATTCCAGAAAAACCGGTAAACCAATGCTTTCCGTGCAGATACTGAAAGATGAAGAGAATCAGCAGTATTATCAGTGCTATTCAAGGACACAATACTTTATCATTCAGAACGGTAAAATCACAACTTCGGGGCTAAATGGTTTTGGAGAAATCCCAATTGTTGAATATCCAAATAATCATGACAGGCTGTCAGATATTGAGATTGCAATAACTATGTTCGATACAATCAACGTCATGCAATCAAACCGCATGGATGGAGTTGAACAGTTTGTGCAGGCATTCATGAAATTCAAGAACTGTGAAGTTGATGAAAATGAGTTCCTGAAGATGGTGAAACTGGGAGCTATATCCGTAAAAGACACCGGATCCGGTTGCCAGTCAGATGTAGAATTAATGACCGCGGAACTGAACCAGTCCGAAAGCCAAGTTGCAAAAGATGATATTTACAGCAATATGCTGATTGTTGAGGGGATGCCGGACAGACAGCAGAATACAGGTGGAGATACCGGACAGGCTGTATATCTTCGTAATGGTTGGGATTTTGCAGAACGTAGAGCCAAACTTGACGAACCATTTATCCGTGAAGCTGAGAAAATGTCTGCAAGAATCATTCTAAAGATCATCCGCAATACCACCGGTGATATAAAACTTTCCACCAGAGATTTTGATGTAAAGATTACCAGAAATCCAACAGACAATATGCTCGTTAAAGCACAGGCACTGGACTACCTAGTTAAGAACAAGATACATCCGCTCATTGCACTGATTACCTGTGGATTATTTAGTGACCCGCAGAAAGTATACGAAATGAGTTTTCCGTATATGCAGTCTTTGTACGAGAATCCAGAAGAGGAAGTGCAGAAAGCACAAACCTTGCTTACCAAGGATGTGGTTACTGAATGAGTTTGGTAATGAAATTTGACAAAATCAACGCATTGGATTCGAACAGACGGAGTGAACCGTACAAAGAGTATTTCGACAAAATGTCTATCTCTGATAAACAAAAGAAACTGAGGATAGCTTTTTCCGAACAAATGGAAGAAGTTATCCTTTATATTTTATCACTGATAGAAACAATGATCGAAAGCGAATCCATTGATCAGAAATATGTAGAGGATGAGTTGTTTGAACGGTATCTTCTGATAGCAGCTACTTATTTTCCTGTAGATGATTACATTACTGATTACGCAAGGCAGTTTGCCAATGAAGTCGTGCGTGCAACTTTTGACCATACCGATGAAGAATATTATCTTTCCAAAGACAGAGCGATGTTTGTTTCTGAATGTGAAGCCAACACTGCATTGAACTACAAAGAATACAAAGATGCAATTAAAGCTGGAAAGACGCATAAGACATGGAAGGACATAGGAGACAAAAGAGAACGCAGAACGCACCTTGAAGTCGGTGGAACCACAATTCCTATCAGGGAGTTATTTGCAGTAGGAAATAGTTTGATGCTTTTTCCGAAAGACACTTCGCATGGAGCAGCTTCAAAGGAAATTGTGAACTGCCGGTGCTCAATTCAATACAGTTAATTAGGAGACGAGAAATCGTCTCTTTTTTATTACACAAAAATAAATGCAACCCGAAAGCGTGAACATGGGAGACACCTTGTGCTGAGCGAACAGCGTTAAAAAGCGTATTGGTGATAGGAGATTTCAATGACAAGAGAAGATGTTAAAAAAATTTTTCCAGAAGCAACCGACGAGCAGATTACTTCTTTTCTGAATCAGTCCAATTCTGATGTGGCTAAAGAGAAAGCAAAAGCCCAAAAAGTAAAAGAACAAGCTGACAAAGCAGATGCACTGGAAAAAGAACTAGAAGCATTAAAAGAGCAAAACATGAGTGAGGCGGAAAAAGCTGAATTAGAACGTCAGAAAGAAAAAGCAGCTAACGAGAAAAGAATTTCTGATCTCGAATCTGCACTTGCAACTTCACAAAGAGAGGCACTCGTAGGAAAGATCACTTCTATTTTTGCTACCGCAGGAATGAAAGGAGATGCCTACACAGGGGCAATCAAAGCGTTTTCCAACATGAAAGCAGATGATGCTCTCAAAGAAGCGCAGGCATTTGTCGATGGAATTTCCACAGAAAATAAAACCGCTCTCGATACTGCAAAAGCTGCATGGGAGAAAGAAGCCCTCGAAAAAACACCAAATCCGGGCGGCGGAACTGGTGACGGCAAAACAGAAAAGAAGAGTGAAGCATCCGAATATGCAAAAGCATACTCAGCAAGAATGAACCCAGAAATCAAACCGGCAGACGATAACACACCGGTAAATATTTAATTCAAGTAAAGGAGATTTAGATTATGGCTTTTATGAAAACAGAACAGTACGAATCCACCCCAAACATTCTCGAATCCGAGGTTGGACTGGTACTTAAAACTTACACAGCAGAGCAGACAAATGCTACAGCCGTTGGAACTAAGAAAATCATCAAAGCAGGTTCTGTATATCCGACAAATGCGACTGGTGCAAAAGGAATCGTATTTGAAGATGTTGACATGACAGATGATGCAAAGAGACCGATTTCCGTGATTGTTGCAGGTCGGGTTCTTGAAAAGAGACTGCCGGTAACTGTCAACACCACTGCAAAAGCAGAGCTCGAAAAAGCGGGAATCGTTTTCGTAACCACCACAGACCCAGAATTTTAAGGAGGTATAACAGATGCCATTTAATGTATTAGAATCAATTACACAGGAAGAAAGATTTAACTTTTCTCAGGATTTCAGCGTAAAAAGACCGGGCATTCTTGATACCATTTTCCCGGATGTCAAAACCCAGTATCTGAAAGCTGAATACTACAGACTTATGGCTGGACAGCGACTGCCAGAGGTAGCATTTGTTCATGCACTTGATACCGAGGCAGAAATCGGCTCCAGACCGGGATTCGAAAAAGTACTGACTGAAAAACTCTTCATTAAGAGAAAAATCAATCAGTCTGAGAGATTACAGCAGGCAATTGAAAACGGTGTGCCGGACGATGAACGTCTGAAGAGATTTGTATTCGATGATGCAGCCAACCTGTTCGAGGGCGTTATTGCCAGAGCAAATGTTATGAAAGGCCAGTTCCTTTCTACAGGTGCCGTAAAAGTCAAAGAAAACAATGTAGATCTGAATATTGATTACGGCGTACCGACTGGTGCAAAGGTCACTCTTACAGACTGGTCTAAACCAGATGCGGACATCATGGGCGATATTCAGAAGATGGTTGCAGTTGCAGAGGACAATGGTTTCGTTGTAAATAAGGCACTCACATCCCTCAAGATGATTAACTACATGAGAAACAACACTGCTATGCAGATTGCGGTTCTGGGAGCGGCAAACAAACGGCTCCTGACAAAACAGGAACTTGTAAACCTCATCATGCAGGAATATGGATTTACCATTGATCGCTGTGACGAAAAATTCAGATACAGAAAAGCAGATGGAACGCTGAAAACCGGCAGATACTTCAAAGAAGATGTATTTACTCTGTACGAATCCGAAGCGAATGGTTCTTTCGGTACCGGACTTTGGGGCGTTACACCTGAGGAACTTGAATACAGACAGTTCATTCAGGAAGAAAACCGTTCTTTCGTAACACTGTCCATGTGGGCTACACAGGATCCAGTTGCGGTATGGACAAAAGCATCCGGTATGTTCGTTCCTGTTGCACCAAAAGCCAACGGTGGTATCGTAATCGGTACCAAAGCGGGGGAATAAGCGGGCATAGTCTTGAAAAAGACAGCCAGTCACCGTCTGTAGCGAGTGTGGATAATGCATCAACACATAAGTATACAGAAAGCGAGTTGTCCAGCATGACAGTGGTTCAGTTGAGACAACTTGCGAGTGACAACGGCTATGCCCTGTCCGCAACAAACAAGGCTGGTATTATCACGGAAATCCTGTCTCAGCAAGGGTAGGTGAATATGAATGAACGAAGAACTTGTAAATGATCTGACGGTTTATTTAGCTGACGAAGCGGATTCTCCTGAGATAATTCTCTTTTCTGTGAAGCGTGCAATTCGTTCATTCAAGAAGAAAAGAAATTATCCGTCAAGTTATACAGAGGAAAAAATAAACAGCGATATGGAAAACTGCTATGATTGCATCTTCGATTTGGCTCTTTACTTTCTGGCAAAGCAGGGGGCTGAATTTCAATCATCCCATTCTGAATCATCCGTAAACAGAGGATGGAATTCAGAGACGGATATATTTGTCAATCATGGCGTTTTTCCATTTGCAAGCGGTTTAGGTTAAGCAGATGGGACGGAACGTAACTCGCTCTTCCTCCCAGCGGGTTGCAGGGTTACTCTTTTAAAGCAGGGAATGAGTAAAAAATCTGATAGGGGGAGAAAGAAAGGAACTGGCGATGGGATGTGAACATGAATGTTTTAATGAACACCGCATAGAAGAACTGGAAAAGAATTTTCAGCTGATGCAAGAGAAGCACTCTGATCGTAGTAAAGAGTTTTATGAGCGTATCGGAGAACTGGAAAGAAAAACAGCATTAAGTGAAAACGACTTAAACCACATCAAAGCAACAGTTGACGAAATGAATAATAACCTGAAAATTCTTATGGCAGTCCCCGGCAAACGTTATGACACTATTATTGTTTGTGTTATTACTACCGTTGTTGGAGCGATTGTGGGTTTTGCATTAAGCGGTATTTTTTAACTTCCACTTGTAAGGGAGGATGGTGGAGTTATGGATTATAAGGATTTTACTGAAAGTGAAAGAAAATTTTATCTGCAAGAAGCAGGTTTTAACAGTCGCGAAGAAAAGTTATTCCGATTACGGGTTTATGACGAGAAAACACTGTGGGAAGCATCTGAACTTATGGGGTACAGTCCGAGAACCATAGACCGGATTAACAATCGAATAAAGAAGAAAATAACAAAGGTTGCCCCGATGTATTAAGTCGGGGCTTTTCTTTGTATTGGCGAAAACGTGACGTAATTATGGCGTGTGAATAAATTATTCACTCCTATATAATATAAGTATAAGGAGATAACAATTATGCTTGTATTAGAAAATCCCTATGAGGGATTATGGGAAAAGCATCTGTCTGTAGATGATATGGACATGATTCTAGAATCCCGTACAGGAGGGAATATTTATGGCAAATTATCCATATTACCAAACACCATTGATGGCAAATCCGTATCAGCAGATGCAGACACAGCCGTATCAAGATAGACTGGCACAGTTGCAAAGCAATTACCAGCAGGTAATGCCTTATGGACAAATGCAGATGCAACAGCCAATACAACAGGTTCCGCAGATTGCCATGTTACAAGGGCAGATGGTTGATGGGATTGATACTGTAAAAGCAAAGGACGTTGATATGTCCGGCAATCCTGTTTACTATCCAAAAACAGACGGAACAGAAATATACAAAAAGCAATTACAGGCAGACGGAAGAAGCAGAATTTTTGTTTACCGACTTTTAAATCCAGACGAACAGCAGCAGCCGAATCAGGAAGAAAAACAGATTGACATTGAGTCCATGTTTAATCAGCTCCGTAACGATGTTTGTTCTGAGATTTCTGGAATAAAAGACATGTTCCCGACATTTATTTCGGGGACATCGGAGCCTGCAAAACAGCAGAACGGAGGTAAACAAAGATGAATTTTAGTCCAAACGCCATGATGAAAAAGCAATTTGAGAAAATGATTTCTCAGAGGTTCGGAAGTGTTGATAACATGATGAACGATATGAGTAAATTTGCAGGAAATAATCCAACATTAAAAAATGCGTTGGATTTATACAAAAAAGGTGATACAGACCAGTTGCATCAAATACAGCAAAATGTATTTAATGAAAAACACTTATCACCGGACGGAATTATACAAAAATTCCTTGGATTATAACTTTTCCCCATAATTGGGTGATTCAGAATCGCTACAATTTGGGACGACAGCCGCGGATGTCTCCTATTGTAAATAAAATTTAAGGAGACTAAAAACATGATGAATGGTTCTAATTACAGTCTTAGCGACATTGCCGCCGCTACAGGCTCTAATAACCGTGCCAATGATATGTGGGGCGGCGATGGTTTTTCGCTTATCTGGCTCGTACTGATCTTCGCAATCTTCGGATGGGGAGGTTTCGGCGGCTGGGGCGGTGGCTTCGGTGGTAATGGTGGAAACGGTGCAAATGGTGCAGGCTTCCAAGGATGGGCAACCCGTTCAGATATTAGCGAGAGTTTTGCTCTTAATGATATTCAGAACGGTATCAGAGGTATTCAGCAGGGTATCTGCGATAGCACATATGCTCTCAACAATACCATGCAGAGTGGTTTCAATGGCGTGAATGTTGGAATGCTTCAGGGCTTCAATGGCGTTCAGCAGGCAATTAATGCTGACACTGTGGCTGGTATGCAGAATACAAATGCATTACAGTCTCAGCTTGCAAGCTGCTGTTGTGAGACAAGGGAAGCTATACAGGGAATCAACTACAACCTTGCTACCAACACTTGTGCTCTCCAGAACACAATGAACAACAACACCAGAGATCTTCTGGAAAACCAGAACAGTAACACAAGAGCAATCCTTGACTTCCTGACTAACGATAAGATTGCAACATTACAGGCAGAGAACTCTGATCTGAAACGTGCTGCATCTCAGGATCGTCAGTCCGCATTGCTTACAACAGAGATGTACGCACAGGCTCAGAGATTAATCAATGCAATCAACCCGGCTCCGATTCCTGCATTCCAGGTTCCAGCTCCATATGCATACGCAGGATGTAATACATATGGTAACGGTTGTTGCTAAGTAACTCACCCTTAGAGGTTGACTAATTCTAAGAGGTGGGTTCCGGCTCACCTCTTATTTGATTGAGAGGTAGAAGTATGAGTTGTAAAAATGTATGCCAAGTCTGCAAACGTCTTGTATTCAGCCAGTCTGTTGCGTTTACTGGTGGCAATCTTGTAATCACACTTCCGGCAGGCAATTATAGCAATGGAGAAAAGTATTGCATTGTGATCGCACAAAGTATACCAACAACCACTACGATTGCCGCCCCGGTAATGATTCAGATAGGAACAGGGGAAACTCTGTATCCATTACAGAATCGTTGCTGTGCACAGGTTACAGCTTGTGGCGTAAGAACCAGAACAAAGTACGCAACCAGAGTAGCAACAAGTGCAACTGGTGGAGCATTCAAGATGTTAGGAAAACCGGCTTGTAGTCCGAGTAACAATTTGACAGCAATTAATGGTACAGCCCCAACGACAGACACACCTGTTACACAGGCTGTCAGAAAGGGGGCAATGTAATGCATAAAGTTGCAATGGAAATGGGAAAATGGGCTATGGAAAAAGCCAAA
>ERZ772867.1698-NODE-1698-length-24036-cov-3.430299_pt1 | contig 24036 bp, 23 predicted proteins | sample MGYA00511341_ERZ772867 | MGnify/ENA primary metagenome ERZ772867 (study PRJEB29015, sample SAMEA2737707) | human gut metagenome | biome: human gut; feature: human-associated habitat; material: faeces | place: China | collected 2012 ... | reverse complement strand
TCTTGCGGATGAGGGTTTGGTTACGACCTTTAATTCCTAAAGCGAATCGCTCACCAATCAAAGCGGATTCATAATTGACGAATTTCTCAAGGAATGTGCGGAAAATCCGAAATGTCAATTTGTGCTTATTACCGGCGACCTTGCAACTCACGGCAGAGACTATGTTTCCGAGCATGAGGCAGTTGCCGCAAAATTCAGAAAATTCGAAAAGGAAACAGGCAAGCAGGTCTATGTCATCAACGGCAACCACGACAACGCAAAGGATATGCCCGTTGACCATAAAAAATTCACCGAAATTTATCACGAATTCGGCTACGACGAGGCTCTTTCAACCGATGAGGGAACCTGCTCCTACAGCGCAAACCTCAACGATGAATATACTCTTGTTGCGCTTGATACCTGTGATGAAAGATATCGGGTTGTTCCAAATAACGACATTACAAGAATGGACTGGGCGGTAAAGCAAATCAAAGCCGCAAAGAAGCAGGGCAAAAAGGTTATAATGATCATGCACCACAACCTTCTTGAGCACAACCCGTTTCAGAAGCTGAACGAAAAAAACTATGTTGTTAATACCCCATATTCCTTTGCCGGACTTCTTGCCGACTTGGGTGTTAAGCTTGTTTTTTCGGGTCATACACACTGCAACAATGTAAAATCATACACAAGCTTTCTTGGCAACACAATTTATGATTTCTCAATGTCAAGCCTCGGCAACTTTCCCGCCGAATACAAATATTTTAACGTAACCGACAGTAAAATCAGCTATGAAACAAAGAAAATCAACCATATCGACGCAGACAAGCTTGCCGAAGTTTGCAAAGGCTTCTCAAACGAGGCTCTCGAAATGATGAAGAATAATCTTCAAGCATACACTTGGAGCATGTCTTATAGGGAGTATTCCGAGGACCTGAGAGAAAATATCTCCCCCGAAACGCTCGGCGTCGAAGAGTCAAGCGCACTTTATGCCAAGCTCAAACCTGTTACGGATACAATAAAGGAAATGTCCGATACACCGATTTACGGCAAGGGAGGAATTCAGGAGCAAGCAGCGGCATACGGCCTTGAAATTCCCGACAGTGAGTATAAAACTCTCAATGATGCCATGACGCTGGCCATACTCAGATGCAAAATCGGCGATAAGAGATATAATCTCAACTCGAATGATTTTACGGTTCTCATAAGGCTGCTTGCGTTCACCGTTCGTAAATCAATCGCCGCAACGGCAGACAGCGACATTCTTTCCGGTGCAAACGAGATGCTTGGCAAGCTCGGCTATAAGGGCACCGTTGCCGATAATATGCTCCGCGATTTCAGCGAGAAATACGGTTTTGCCACTCCCGAGGAAAAAGAGGCCCTTGCAATTGCCTACGGCCTTTGGGGCGGATACTTCAGTGATGTTGACGGAGTGGAAAACCGTGACGGTGCTATTCCTGGCTACGCAGTCAAGGAAGCCAATGAAAATCAGTTTATTGTTATGGCAAAAAAGCTCTTTAAGCTTGTTTTAGACCTTCTCAACAAGATTTTTATCTCCTTCTATCCCGTTTTCGGCAAATAATTTGCTTAAAATTAAAAATAAGTATTGACAAAAATCCAAACGTGTGCTAATATAACTAAGCTGTTCTTTTCAAAGACAGCAGGTGCAAAACAGCGTAATGGTTTTAACAGACCGCCTGCCGAGAATGGGAGCATACGATAACCGAGCTATTCGGATCAATATTTGTATGTCATATCCCTGTTCACGGTGAGTGGACAGGGATTTATTTTCGTTTACACGCACCTATTTCATTGCATGAGAGGTGAAAAAAATGCCAAGTGCAAGCGTATTGGAACAGAAGAAGCAGATAGTTGCTTCCGTAGCAGACAGAATCAGCAATTCATGCGCAGGTGTAATCGTAGATTACAAGGGAATTTCCGTTGCCGACGATACAGCTCTTCGTAAGGAGCTTCGTGAAGCAGGAGTTGAGTACACAGTTGTTAAGAACACTCTCCTCAAGCTCGCAATCAACGGTACGTCCCTCGAAAGCATGGGTGAGGTTCTTGACGGAACAACAGCTCTCGCAACTTCCAAGGACGACTATGTAGCCGCAGCCCGTATCCTTAACAAGTATGCAGAGGATCACGAGAACTTCAAGCTTAAAGCAGGTTACCTCGACGGTGAGGTAATGACGATGGAGAAGCTCAAGGATCTTGCAAACCTTCCCTCGAGAGAAACATTGCTCTCTATGGTTGCAAATGTATTCAGCGCACCTATCGCAGGCTTTGCTCGTGCTGTTCAGGCTATCGCCGATAAGGCAGAGGCTCCCGCTGAGGCTTAATTGTCAGCGAAACTAAAATTAAAAAATTACTAAATTATTACGGAGGTAAATTACCATGGCATCAGAGAAAATTAATGCTATCGTTGAAGAGTTGAAGACTCTTTCAGTTCTTGAGCTTTCAGAGCTCGTACACGCAGTAGAGGATGAGTTCGGCGTTTCAGCTGCAGCAGCAGTTGTAGCAGGTCCGGCAGCAGCAGGCCCGGCAGTTGAGGAGAAGACAGAGTTTGACGTTATCCTCAAGAGCGCAGGCGCACAGAAGATCAAGGTTGTTAAGGCAGTTAAGGACATCACAGGTCTTGGACTTGCTGAGGCAAAGGCTCTTGTTGACGGCGCACCGAAGGCTGTTAAGGAAGGCGCTTCTAAGGACGAGGCTGAGGACATCAAGGCTAAGCTCGAGGAAGTCGGCGCAGAGATCGAACTCAAGTAAGTTTGTTTCAACAAAAAATCAAGCTCTCGGATTTTTCCCGGGAGCTTTTTTCTGTCTGTAATTAAAATTTTCTTATCAATTTCGGGCAAAAGCTTAAGTAATCGGCGGAGATAAGATCAAAATTTACTCCGTCGCTTTCCCCTCTGAATGCCCAGTTTACGGAATTGCCGTGAAGGTGTCCGTAATAGCAGTTCCTGATCTGCTCCTCAACCAATGTATCATAAATCTCATGGCAGGTCTCGGTCAAACTTATCGGCGGATAATGAAGAAATGCGATAACCTCGCCGCCGAGCTTTTTTGCTTCGGCAATGCTCGTTTTCAGCCTGCCGACTTCACGCGCAAGAACCTTTTGATCCTCATCCTTTGAGCAATCGAAGAACCAGCCTCTTGTGCCGCAAACTGCAACATTGTCCACTTTATACGCATTATTAAAAAGAATTTTTATGCTTTCGATTCCATTTTCTTTCAAAAATTTTTCGGTCTTGCTCTTAGTTGACCACCAATAATCGTGGTTGCCTTTTGTAATAATCTTCGTTCCGTTCAGCTTATTCAAAAAACGGAAATCCTCCAATGTGTCTTCAAGCTTCATTCCCCACGAAATATCACCGGCGATTACAACGGTATCTCTTTCCGTTACAACAGCGTTCCAGTTTTTTTCAAGTCTTTTTTCATAGTCCTGCCAACCGCTGAAAACATTCATCGGCTTATCCGTACCAAAAGAAAGATGCGTATCTGCAATGGCAAATAATGACATTTCTTCACCTCCTCAAAAAAAGAATAAAAAACGAGATTAAGCAGATAATATAAACGTGAAACGTTTCACAAATCTGAAAAAGGGGTAATTTGCAATGAAGCACGAAATTAAAGATATCAAGTGCCATGCCAGCAACTGCATCTATAACGAAGAGGGTTGCAAGTGCGTAGCCGGTAAAATCGAAGTCGGCCCGTCAAGTGCTTGCACCTGCGCGGAAACAATCTGCGCAACCTTTGAGCCAAGCAGCGACGTAAGCAAGTAAAACTTCTTTAAAAGGGACTGTCACATCAAGGCTGTATATCACAGGCTTAATGTGACAGTTTTCTTCAATTAAACTGCATTGAAAATCAAGCGAATGTTACATAACAAACACAGAATTGACCTCATCGCTGCACGGTGCGCCGAGCTTTGGCTTTCCGGCACTGTTAAGACCGAGCATACCGTGATTTGCAAAGAATTCGGTTTCAACAACATTTACCTTGTTCAAATTCTTGAGCTGAGTTGCTCTTGTTCCGGTAACGTTTCCGATTCCTCTGACATACATATATGAGCAATTGCCGCCATTGGTTACAACAGCATTTTTTGCACCGTATTTCAAAAGAAGATCGGCAATCGTATTCAACGGCATAAATTCGGCAACCGCAAAAATGTATTTGTTTGTGCTAATTTGAGCAAGAACCGTACGGTTGTGATAATAAGACTCATTGTTATTGATCTTCTTACCGTCCTTGATAAGAACATAATGATATCTGACCGTATTAAACACACCGTCTTTGATAAGCTGATTCTGATTCTGCTTATTAAGCGGGCCGTAATCGCACTTGCCGTTTCTGTACAAAAGCATAACCTCTCTGCCCGCACCGTTCTGGAAATATGCGTTACCGTTTTTTATCGCCATAGCCGTGGCTGCGCTGGTTGATTCGCCGTTGATAGCCACCAATGCGCCAACCTTTTTGGAGATATCCTCCTGCTTGCTCTTTGTGGTTCCGAGAACCACCGATGTAATGGCATATTTAACCGTTGTCGGAGCACATGAAACAATGGCAACATTGCAAATCGGCTGATATGTAACGCTCTTAGATGAAACATCCAATGCACTGTCCTGACTCTTTAAAAAGTTCTGCGTGATTTTAGGACCGTATGCAACCTTCTGGATCTCAACGCTTGAAACTTTGGATGAAATCCGCCATGCGCGCTGAATTGTTCCTGCATAATGAGTTACAGATGACGGAGAAACCTCCTTGACAGCAGAAGGGGTAAACTGAATCGGCTTTGTCGTTGTCGGCTTCGCCGTTGTTGTATAGTTCTTGGGGTCATCCAGACCGACGCATATTCTGAGTATAATAAGTGCATCGGCAGTGTTTATCTTTCCGTCATGATTTAAGTCACCGGGAGACATATCCTTGATACCAGTGGAAAGTCCTACGGAATATCGAAGAACGATCAATGCGTCCGACGAGTTCGCCCTGCCGTCGCCGTTAATGTCGCCGACAACACTCGAAGCACTGGTCACAAATATGTTGCAGAACACAACTGAAAAAATAACAATAAATGAAACCAAGCTGAGAACATGCTTTTTCATAAGAAACACCCTCTCAATATTTAGTTATTAAACAGCACAAAGCTGTTTAATAACTAAATCCTGCCTTTTTCATCCGGCGTATCTCTAATAATATAGAATTATTTCAGCAAATCAAATACAACCTGCTCCATATCCTCTTTCTTGCAGCAGCCGGTAAATCTCGGGTTTTTGCCCTTAAGGTTTGCAAGCTGCGGCGGACATACCTCTCCCGTCTCGTCATGCAGAGCCGTAACCATCTCGAACTCATCAAGATTTTCGGCCATGCCGGGACGAACAGCGTCAAGAACTGCCTTGCTGAATTTGAACGGGTTAGCCGTTGAAGCTATAACAGTCGGGGTTGTGTCTTCCGTTCTCTTCGCATAGTCCTCATAAACGGAGACTGCAACTGCCGTATGTGTATCGCAAAGATATTTGTGCTCATTAAATTCCTTGGCAATGCAAGCCTTGGTGCCGTTATCGTCACAGCAGCCTGCATCGAACAGCTCAGAAAGCTTTGCAAAAACATCGTCACTTACCTTGTATGAGCCTTTTGAAGACAGCTCGCCCATCCACTCTCTGACAATGGCATCATCCATGCCTGAGAGAAGGAAAAGAAGTCTTTCAAGATTCGATGAAATAAGAATATCCATTGACGGCGAAACGGTCGTGTAGAAATCTCTTACACGGTTATAGGTTCCCGTCCTGAGGAAGTCTGTCAAAACATTGTTCGCATTGGAGGCGCAGACAAGCTTTTTGATAGGCACGCCCATCTCCTTTGCATAGTAAGCGGCAAGAATATTACCGAAGTTGCCCGTGGGAACAACAACATTGATCTTGTCACCAGCTTTGATATCGCCCTTGTTAAGCATCTCGCAATAGGCGGATACATAGTAAACGATCTGCGGAACAAGACGTCCCCAGTTGATTGAGTTTGCCGACGAGAACATCATACCTTGCTCGGCAAGCTTTGCGGCAACCGACTTGTCCGTAAAAATCTTTTTAACTCCCGTCTGTGCGTCATCAAAATTACCCTCGATAGCGCAAACGCCGACATTTGCGCCCTCCTGGGTCGTCATCTGAAGCTTCTGCATCGGAGAAACGCCGTCATTGGGGTAGAATACAAGAATTTTTGTGTTCTTGACGTCCTTGAAGCCTTCAAGCGCTGCCTTGCCAGTATCGCCGGAGGTTGCGACAAGAATAACTATCTGCTTGCCCGGCTCACTCTTTGCCGAGGCAACGGTAAGAAGATGCGGAAGAAGCTGAAGAGCCATATCCTTGAATGCACAGGTCGGGCCCTTCCACAGCTCAAGGATTTCAACGCCTTTTGTCAATGTATGAAGCGGCGCAATTTTATCGCTTGAAAATTTGCCCTCACCGTAGGCGCCGTTAACGCAGGAATCAATCTCCTCGGGGGTAAAATCCGTAAGATAAAGTGAAAGTATTTCCTTTGCTCTTTCTATATAATCGCAGTCGGCAAGACGCACGATATCGTCCATTGTTATATGAGGGATCTCCTCCGGTACAAACAAACCTCCCTCGGCAGAAATGCCGTGAGAAATCGCCTGTGAGGAAGTTACCTTTATGCTCTTATCTCTTGTGCTTGTGTAAAACATATTACCTCTCCTTTGGTAAGTTCTGAACTAATTGTATCATAAGTAAAAAAACAATTCAATGAAATATTATAAAAAACAGCAATTAAATGCCTTCCGTAAACGCATTTTCAATGTAATTTATCTTTATGAGATTAAACCCACCGTCAAGAAAAACCTCGCAGACATCAAATCGCGGCTGCTTTCCGTTCGGATAGGCTTTCATAAAAAGCTTCGAGGTTGATATCAGCTTTTCCTGCTTTGAAAAATCAACCGCCTCTTTCGGCTCATACAGCCTTTCCTCGCCTCTCGTCTTGACCTCAACAAAGCACATATAATTCCCTTTTTGTGCAATGATATCGATCTCGCCCAAGCGGGATCGAAAGTTAGCCGTAATAATTCTGTAGCCGTTGTCTCTGAGATATCTTGCGGCAAAAATTTCTCCCCAAACACCCGATTTATTTATTTTCATAGTATTTCCTCAAAAACGACATCCTGTGAATTTCCGAAGCGCCGAATTTATCCAGCATTTCATAATGAAGCTTTGTTCCGTAACCCTTGTGCTTCGCAAATTGATATTCCGGATATTTTTTATCCATTTCAAGCATAAAGCGATCCCTTGTCACCTTTGCAAGAATCGAAGCTGCGGCAATCGACATTGAATTTGCGTCACCCTTAACAATTGTTCTTGTCGGAATACCGAGACCGGGATCACGGTTCCCGTCAACGAGCGCCATATCCGGTCTTACGCTCAAGCCACGAAAGGCACGGTTCATCGCAAGATATGTGGCCTGAAGAATATTTATCTCATCAATTTCCTTTTCGTCGGCGGTCGCAATAGAATAGGCAACGGCAGTCTCCTTTATCACGTCAAAAAGCTGCTCACGCTTTTTTTCGGTGAGCTTTTTGGAATCGTTGACTCCCTCGATTATACAGCCGTCCGGAAGAATAACCGCTGCCGCACAAACCGGTCCTGCAAGCGGGCCTCTGCCGGCTTCGTCAATTCCGCAGACTATGTTATAACCGTCCGCTTTGGCTTCGTTTTCATATTTGAACCAGTCAATTTTTACTTCCGTTTTCATTGCGGTCATCCCCAAATTAGATTTTAGATGTTAGATTATAGAGATCGGATGCGTAATCATAAAGAAGCGTCTTTATTCTTGACATGTGATTTTTTCGTTAGACGGATTTTATTTCTTGACGGCAATATACCTATATGCCGAGAGGAATAAAATTCGTATCACGGAAAAAGATACCTCTTTTCATTGACGAGAGATTTTTTCGCAAGACAGTTCAAAGATTTCGCAGACTATATTGTTATATGTCAAGAAAGCTTTGGGCTGTATTGCGGAAAAAGATCCGTCAAGACGGAGGGAATTCCATTGTTATCTTTCCAAGTTTTCCCCCCCTGTACTCATCAAGAAGCATGACCGAGGCACGTTCGGTGTTTACCTCGCCGCCGCTTATGAGCATACCTCTTTTCCTGCCGATTGCTTCGAGGATTTCCCACGACTGCATATCCGTAATATCATCGAGCTTATATCTTTCGGCAAGCCGCTCGGGATAGCCCTCACGGAGAACGTCGATCAGTCTGACCGCCATTGTTTCAACGTCAAGAACGGCATCCTTGACCGAGCCGATAAAGGCTAAGCGGTCGCCGACAACCGGATCGTCAAACTTTGGCCAAAGCACACCGGGAGTATCAAGAAGTTCAATTCCGTTGCCGATGAAGAACCATTGATTGCTCGTTGTAACGCCGGGTCTGTCGGCAACCTTGGCACGGACTCTGCCTGCCATCTTATTTATAAAAGAAGATTTTCCCGTATTCGGAATTCCGACAACCATGACTCTCAGAGCTTTGCCGACCATACCGCGTTCGTTGTTCTGCTGAATTTTATCGGCAAGAACCTTGCGTACAAGCTGCGTGTAGCCGTTGAGCCCCCTGCCCGAGCGGCAGTCAACCGCCATTGCCTCCGCTCCCGTAGAGCGAAAATATTTTATCCACTGTGCGGTCACCTTTTCGTCTGCCATGTCGCATTTGTTGAGAAGAATTATCCTCGGTTTGCCTGCCGTTATCTCTCCGATTTCGGGATTTCTGCTGGAGAGAGGAATACGGGCGTCAAGTATCTCGGTCACGCAGTCCACTCTTGAGAGACTTTCCTTGATAAGCCTCCTCGTTTTCGCCATATGTCCCGGAAACCACTGAACGGTTTGTTTCTGAAAATCACCCATTTTAAGCCATCCTTTGAAAAAAGGTCGAACCAAAGGATTCGACCGTGATTTTTATTCTACGATATTATCTTAATTATCCGACTTGCCGAAAAATGTGAAGTTCGGCATAAGTCTGCACTTGACAACGCCGAGAATATAGCGCTCGTCAACACAACCGACCATCGGCGAACGGCTGTCAGTAGAATCGTTTCTGTTATCACCCATCAGGAAAAGCTTGCCCTCGGGAACAACCATGGGAAAAGTGTTGCCCTCCTGAGCATATGTCGGCGCGGCAACATACGGCTCGTCAAGCTCCGTGCCGTCAACATAGACCTTACCTGTTGAAAAATCAATATCTACCGTCTGTCCGCCCTTGGCAATAACTCTTTTAACAATAGGCTCGTCAAAAGCATTCGGCTGTGTACTTATAACTATATCGCCCTGCTCAATATCCGTATTGATTGCCGAAACGATGAGCCAGTCGTTATTTTCAAGCGTCGGAACCATTGACGATCCGTCAACTCCGACAAAGCGAAAAAGAAACGTGAACATAATCGCTATAATCACAAGCGCAGTTACAAAAACCGATACGGTCTCATAAAGAAATGAACCCTTCGGTTTGCTTTCTTCGGCAACCTCTGCCGCCGTTTCGTTTGTGTTATTTTCATTCATGGATTATTCCTCACCCTGTTGAAAATTCGCATATATATTCATATCGCCAAACGGGAGAACTCTCACAGTTGCCTTACCGAGAATATATCGCGTATCAATAAATCCGATATCGGTGCTTCGGCTGTCCGTCGAGTGCATTCTGTTGTCTCCCATAACAAAAACCTTACCCTTGGGAACAACAAGAGGGAACGTAACATCGCCCGAACGCTTGGTCAGTTCATTGATATATGACTCCTTGATTTCCTGCCCGTCGATAAAAACCTGACCGGAAACAAAGTTAATATCTACCGTTTGTCCCTCGGTTGCTATAATTCTTTTAACAATCGGCTCATCAAAAACATTCGGCTGAGTTATAATAACGATATCCCCGTAATTATACTCACTCTTAGCCATTGTCAGCAGCCAGTCTCCGTCCTGAAGCGTCGGAACCATAGAGGTGCCGACCACGCTCGTCGGGCGGCAAACGAAAGTAAATATGACAAAAACCAGAACCAAAGCCGTTATAACCGAGCCGACAAGATCGTAAATTTTTATCCAACGTGAACGTTCCTTTTTAGCCTGCTCGGGAGTCATGCCGTTTTTGAGGTATTCATTCCAGCTTTCCTGAACACTGCGTCTGCTTAATAACATTGAATTACCTCCTTATATCGAATCGGTTCAAAACCGCTAATTATATAATTCTTAATAAAAACAAAAGGGCATGGAACCACCGCCATACCCCTCAGCTCGTTTTCGTAATCAAAGATTACATTAGCCGATGCTCTGCTTAACCTTAGCAGCCTTACCGACTCTGTCACGCAGATAGTAGAGCTTGCTTCTGCGTACCTTACCTGTTCTGATAAGCTCAATCTTGTCAACATTGGGTGAATGAACAGGGAAAACCCTCTCAACGCCAACGCCGTAAGAAACTCGACGAACGGTAAATGTCTGGGAAACTCCGCTGCCCTTAATGGCAATTACGGTACCCTCGAAAGCCTGGAGTCTTTCTCTCTCGCCTTCACGGATCTTAACCCAGATTTTGATAGTGTTACCTACCTTGATTGCCTCAGAAACGTCAGCCTTGAGGCTGTCCTGAGCGATTAACTTAAGTGCGTCCATTACAGACACCTCCCATAGAATTTCAGGCGTTCTTAACGGTTAAACCGACAGAGGACCGTCCGCTTTAATGTTGGGCATTAAACCCCGCCAAACCGACACTGCCGCCTTGGTGGTCACAAATGCTTAAATATATTAACATATTGATCGATTTATTTCAAGTATTTTTTGATGATTTATAGGAAAAAATCAATAATTTTTTTCTGAAATATATTTGTTCACAACATCTTGTTATACGCTATGTTTTTCACCACTATTTTTGCATATCGGTATAGATACAAATATTCTCCGACATGCTGTAAAGATACAGTCCGTCACCGAACCGAGCCTTTTCGGTCATCGTAACGTCATATTTTTCGGCAATTTTTTTGACCTTCGGCAATTCGTGGTCTCTCAGAAGATATAAGCTCTTTGAATTATCCCACTGCTTGTAGCCATCCTTAACGCAAAGGTATTCAACCGGCTTCATGGGCTTTGAGCTGTCAACGTTTTTGAATTGAACAATATGGATTTTATCTCCCGAGGCAACAACTACATTTTCCGCTCCGTCCATAACGCCGCTGAGTCCGAACACCGAATAGATTGTATCATAGCCGTTATCGAGCATATAATTTGCAATCTGATGCGCCGTCGAATTTTTGTCCTTGCCCGCCTTTATCTCTTCTACTGCGCCGGCCGTGCGGAATATTATCATTCCTGCCGTAAAAACAGCAACAACAGAGAAAAGGACGTCTCTTTTTTTCTCAAATTTTACGATGATATACGAAACGCAGACCGCCAGAAGAGGATAGATCATGAAATAATAAAGCGCACGGTTAACAACATCGGTGAGAACACCTGCGGCAAAAACGGATGCACAGCCGAGAGTAAGAAGCATTACTAAAACAAATCTTCCCTGTTCGGTGCATTTGTTTTTGATATAATCCTTAACACAAAGTATAAATCCGATAAGAATAATCAGCAAAAACGGTATAGAAGCAACAAGCCGCGCCCTTAATTCGAGCGCGTCGAGGCCAAATGTCAATGCCACGCTCTCCATATTCAGAAAAAGCTTTCTGAAGAAGTCCTTAAAGCTGCTTACAAACGCCGTTGTCCCGTAGATAGAATTTTGATTTATTTCTATAAACCTCATTGCGACAAGTCCGGCAATGTTTGCAATAAACACGATTGCCGAAAAAAACGTTGAATATGATATTGCAAATCTTTTATCCTTGGCTGAATAAATTATTATCAACAGCACCTCACAGGCAACGAGCGGCAATGCCATAACTGCCGTTTGTCTCAAGCTTTGCATACCCGTTCCGAAGCTGAGCGCAACACCGATAATTGCCGGAATAATATGCTTTCCCGTAAATTTTCCCTGGCGAATTCTTACATAACAGCCGTAAACGATAAACGCATTTATAAGATAGCACGCATAATAGCTTGCCATAGTGAAAAAAGCCTGTATTCCCTGCTGACTTGTTGCCACATGGGCTTTGAGCAGCAGAAAGCCGATCATAAACAAAAAGCCTGCCGTGCGTTCGTTATAAGAAAACAGTGTCCTTGTCATCCAATCATAGGTCAGCAGTGTCAACACAGTCATAATGCATGACGCAATTGCCATGGCGGTAAAACCGTTGCCTGTTATTCCGTAAAACAACGCCGCCAAAACGGGAGTTGCCACAACATAGGTCTGATTGCCGAAAATCCAATCCTTCGGAAAAAGAGACTTCGCTTTCCACGCTTCCTTTGCATAATTGATATCATTATAAATATCCCCGTCGTAATACTCAGGATTGATGCTGAAATTTATATAAAAGACCATGCCGACAAAGCCGAGAAGAAGAACCGTCAAAACAACGGAAAAAATCTTTTCTCTTTTAATTCTTTCTATCGGCTGAACCATTTCGGCTGTCTCCTTTTATTTGAAAGTTTTATTGTCCTTGGTAATCAGCTTCCTGCGGACAATATATTCCATCTCATGCTCAATACCTATCTCTTTTTCGAGTGTTTCGACAAGCAGGGTCGGATTAAGATTGTTCGTATTTCCTGCGGCGAGAACACATTGCAAATTCACAATATTATCCGCCGTTGAGAATTTCATATCATAGATAAAATCAATAAGATTTATCTGCTTCATAACCTTCCTGTGACCTTTTTTGCTTCTCTTCTCGGCAAGCAATTCTTCGCCCTCGGCAAGGGTCTGTGCCCTTTCGGCAAAACTCTTAGATGTCTCGGCATCCTTGAAAATAAGCTTTACAAAATAAAGCGCCTTTTCAATCTCCTTCGCATCGTAAACCGGAGCGGAAACCGAAAGAATTTTCACACCCTCGGGAAGAACGGCGTTAAGCCTGTTCATTATCTCCTCGTCTGTAATACCGCCCTCAATGCGGATATCCATGTATTCGCAGTCGCTTGACTGACCGAGAGAAAGAGGAAGAGCAAAGGTCAAATAAGGGTGAGGATTGAATCCTTCGGTGTACCACATCGGCAGCTTTGCCCGTCTGACGGCACGGGTCATCATTCGGTTTATATCAAGGTGGGAAATATAAATTGCCCTGCCTGTTTTTGAAAAATTAAGCCTCACTGCGCGCATCGCACTTACCTCCGTTGAGTCGGTTTGCTCCGCAACCTGCACATTTGATCCTGCAATGCGGAGTTGTGACGCTTTCATGCGCCTTTTTATTCTCGTTCATAAGGAATTTTTTGCTTATGCCGTAATCAAGATGATCCCACGGGAGAATCTCGTCAAAATCACGGCGGCGATTTGCATAGAAGCTTGGGTCAAGCCCTGCCTCGTCAAAAGCTTCCATCCATTTTTCAAAGTCAAAATGATCGTCCCAACTGTCAAATTTACATCCTTTTTTCCATGCAAGCTCCAAAACCTTTGAAAGACGGCGGTCACCTCTTGCAAACACGCCCTCAAGGAAACTCGTCGGAGTAAGGTGGGTTGAAATTCTGATTTTCTTCGTCGTAACGCTTGCATACAAATGCTTCTGCTTTTCTTCAAGCTGCTCCATGGTGTCCTGCGGCTCCCACTGAAACGGGGTGAACGGCTTCGGCACGAACGATGATGCACTTATGCTTACCTGAACGCCTTTGCCCTTAGGTCTGTCGGGATTGCGGTAAAATTCGTCAACGACCTGCTGCCCGAGCTGTGCAATTCCTGCAACATCATCAAGAGTTTCGGTCGGTAATCCGATCATAAAATAGAGTTTAACGGAAGTCCAACCGCCTGAAAAAGCCATATTCACGGTTTTCATAACGTCGGCATATGTTACATTTTTGTTGATTGCGTCACGCAAACGCTGAGTTCCTGCCTCGGGAGCAAATGTCAGGCTGCTTCGGCGAACCTCGGTCAGCTTTTCCATAAGCTCATCCGAAAAATTATCAACTCTCAGCGACGGAAGCGCAACATTTATATTTTCCTCCGTTGTCCATTTCAGCATAGACGTAAGCAACGGTTGAAGCCCTGTGTAGTCGCTTGTACTCAACGAGCAAAGCGATATCTCGTCATAACCCGTGCTTTCGCAAAGCGTTCTGCATTGCTCCTCAACGACCTCGGGAGACTTCTCCCTTATCGGTCTGTACAAAAATCCCGCCTGACAAAAACGGCATCCTCTTATGCATCCTCTGAAAATTTCCGCCGTCACTCTGTCATGGACAACCTCGATTGACGGAACAACAAAGCTCTCGGGATAGTAGACCTTATCCATATCCTCGACTACCGCCTTGACTGCCTTTTCGGGTGCGGTTTCCTTATTTGTCACGCTTTTTATTGTACCGTCTGCGTTATATTCAACATCATAAAACGAAGGAACATAAAAGCCCTTGAGCTGTGCTACCTCACGCAGAAGCTCGATCTTTGGCGAGCCGAGTTTTTTGTGCTTGCGAATAAGGTCAACGAGCTGAACCGTAGTTTCCTCACCGTCGCCGAGCATGAAGATATCAATAAAATCGGCAATCGGTTCGCCGTTGCACGCACATGGACCGCCTGCAACAACCAACGGAGCAAGCTCGGTTCTGTCCTTGGAATAGAGAGGTATTCCTGCAAGGTCAAGCATATTGAGAATATTGGAATAGCTTAATTCATATTGGAGCGTAAAGCCGAGCATATCAAATTCATCAAGCGGATCTCCGCTCTCAAGCGCCCACAGCTTTATACCGTTCTCACGCATTTTTTCTTCCATATCAACATCGGGAGCAAACACACGCTCGCACCACGCATAGTCAAGCCTGTTGACAACGGAGTACAAAATCTTCATGCCAAGATGCGACATGCCGATCTCATATGTGTCCGGGAAGCAGAACGCATATCTGACGTCCACCTTATTCTTATCTTTTATTACGCTGTTCAACTCGCCGCCGACGTAGCGTCCCGGCTTTTGAACCTCTTGCAAAATTTTTTCGATTTTTTGTGAAAGCATGGGTTATTCCTCTTTATAATATAATTAAAGTAAATTTTCAAGTTTTCTGACCTGCTTATTTATGGGATAATAAATAAGATTTATTACATACGACACCGCGACGCATATTGCAAGCATAAATAAAAATATCGGGATAGGGTATTCCGCTCTGTATACAAGCTTTGGAAACAGCACCAAATAGAAAAACATATGCGTAAACCAAATGTTTGTTGAATGTGTTCCGAAAAAGCCGAAAACTTTGTCAACCAGCCGCAATCTCGGGCAAAATTTAAAAATACATATAATCAAAAAGCCTGTCAGCGGAGCTATAACCAACGATCTGATAACAAGTGTATGTCCTAAAAGCATTGCGACAAAGACTGCCGCCGAAATTACACATCTCCATATCGGTTTAACTTTTGTTGCAGCCCTCTCAAGCTTTTCGAAAAACCGTTCCTTACAGCAAACAACACCGATCATGTATTCAAAAAAAGTTGTTCCGAACGGACCGAACCAATTTATCGCTTCATACGGGGTTCCGTATTTAAACCGCAGAAGATAACCGCCGCAATAGATTGCAAACGTTATCATCAAAACTGCAATTGAGTTCATTTTTTCAGTCGCTTTGAGCACAATCGGAGAGATAAAAACAATCACGGCATAAACCGACATATACCACCATGCGCCGTTATAAGAAACCGAAACCGTTGTAAAAGTTTTGAGAAACTTCACAAAATCTCCCGGCATAAAAGCAGCCTGACCTGTGGCGACGCTGATCAAGGTAAACAAAAGAAGAATTATCCAAAAATTGCAGTAAAGAGACAATAAGCTTATCAGTCTTTTTTTGTAATAATTCTTTTGCCGAAACAATTTCATGTGTGCATAGCCGCTGCAAAAGGCAAATCCCATAACGCAGAAATCCGAAAGCTGTGCAAAATAAAAAATCAGAGGGTATCCCTTGAGCATAATCAAAGGAGTAAATAAATCAGAATAATTAAGATTATCAAAAAGGTGCAAACAGACCATAGCGAGTACAGATATTCCCTGTAACATCTTAGATTCTTCTTTGCTCATATTTTTCTCCCGACTTAAGTAAGCATATATTAGATTTATTTTACTATGAACCGACGTTTTTTTCAAGTAAAATAATATATAATCAGACTTAGTTGTATAGCAAACAAATCAATTAAAAAACTATTCACAGGAAATTCACATTTTTTTGGTAAAATTTGAATATCAAAATAAAGGAGTGATTTAAATGGCAAAGGCTTTGCCGAAGCCGATTGACGGAACATTGAGGAAGTTCTCTCTGCGAGTTCCCGAGGTTATCCGTGAGTGCAGCGGAATTGTTATTTTTGGGAAAAGGATAAAGTCGCTTGTTTTTTCAACCGACGTTGCCATAATCAGAAATGTTAATGCAGACGCGATAATCGCCGTATATCCGTTCACACCCCAACCGATAATAACACAGGCGATTTTGTCCGCTTCGGACATCCCTGTCTTTGTCGGAGTCGGAGGAGGTTTGACGAGCGGAAAAAGAATTCTCAGCCTTTCCACCTTTGCTGAAATGCAGGGAGCGACGGGAGTTGTTCTCAATGCTCCGGTGTCAAACGAAATTGTACGGGATGTCAGCGACAATATTGATATTCCGACAGTCATGACTGTTGTTCGCGATGACGATGATATTCAGGCTCGAATAGATGCCGGTGCGGCCATTCTAAACGTTTCCGCCGCTTCGCGCACACCTGAAATCGTAGCCAAAATCCGCAAAGATTTCCATGATATCCCGATTATTGCAACAGGAGGTCCGACAGAGGACTCGATCAGAAAAACAATCGAGGCAGGCGCAAATGCAATCACATGGACTCCGCCTTCAAACGGCGAAATCTTCCGTGATGTCATGGATGCATACCGAGCCGGCCAGCCGCACCCGTAAAACGATTATAAAGAAGGCGATTTTTATGACGCTCACCGAAGCAATCTCGGCAAGACATTCCGTGCGAAGCTTTACAGACAGAAAAATTGATGACAGCATTGCCGCCGAGCTTCAGAAAACAATTGATGACTGCAACCGTCTGAGTGGCTTTAGGATTCAGCTTATGCTCGATGAACCGAACGCTTTTTCCACACGAATGGCACACTACGGAAATTTTCACAACTGTAAAAATTACATTGCAATGATAGGACCAAAAGGTCACGATGAGGACTGCGGCTATTACGGCGAAAAAATCGTCATTAAAGCACAGCAGCTCGGGCTGAATTCCTGTTGGGTCGCAGTGAGCTACGGAAAATCAAAGGTGCCTTGCAACATTCCTCACGGGCAAAAGCTGTATATGGTTATCGCCCTCGGCTACGGAACAACACAGGGCACACAGCATAAATCCAAAAGTATGGACGAATTGTGCAAGGTTGTCGGCGATATGCCGCCATGGTTTTTCAATGCAATGACTCTTGCAATGCTTGCACCGACCGCTGTTAATCAGCAAAAGTTTTTGTTCACCCTTGATAACGATACGGTTCGCGCAAAGGCTCTCAGGGGTTTCTACTCAAAAACCGATCTCGGAATCGCCAAATACCATTTTGAAATAGGTGCAGGCGATGCCGAATTTAAATGGTCATAAAACTTTATATTTTTTCTTTGGAGCTGATAGCGATTTCGGCTCCCTTTTTTGTTGAAAAAATCTATCATATATGATATTATCTATAAAAGCAAGCAAAAGGGAGTTTCAGCATGATAAAAAAAGTTGTTTCTGTTTTGCTCTTGTTAGCAATCATATTTTTGGCAGCAGGCTTTGCTGCCTATGCGGAGGATAAAAACATGATTTTTGTTTCACCAAGCGGCAATAACAATTCAAGCGGCACAATTGATGCTCCGCTTGCTACTCTTTCCGCTGCCAAAGAAAAGGCGAAAAATTTTGACGACGAGGTTACTGTTTACTTCAGAGAAGGAACATACACAATTGAGAACACCGTTAATTTTGATGCCGACGATAAGTCCGACGTTGTTTACAAGGCGTACCGTAACGAAAAGGTCATGTTTACATCGGGCAGTCCGTACACAGGCTTTGATGAGTGCACAGTTAACGGCGTTCGTGCTTTTAAAAAGGATATCGGTAAGGGTGCCGATTTTAATATTCTTTTTAACGAAAAGACAACTCTTTCAAGGACACGCTATCCGGAGAACGGGTATCTTTATGTCAGCGAAACTTCCGATGATGATATTCAGCCGGGCGACGATAAAAACGACCAATATCATGCGGGTTTTTTGGGTATGTACATTGATAAAAGCAAATTCGGCGACTTCAAGAACCCGGAATATGTTGAAATCAAGCTTCTTCATTTCTGGAAAGACGAAACGCTTTTAATAAAATCATATGATAAAGAGAGCGGTCACATCGCTTTCAACAAAACATCAACCATGCGAATCAACAAAAATGACCGCTTTTTCCTTCAGAATGTTTTTGAAATGCTTCGCAAGCCCGATCAGTGGTATCTCGACAAAGCCGAAGGTGTTCTCTACGTTATTCCCGAGGCAGGCGATACTCCCGAGAACTACACCGTTTGGGGGTCAACAACCGAGACCATGATTTCCGTTGACGGCATTGACGGCATTTCATTTGAAAATATTCTTTTCCGTGCCAACGGATTTTACTATCTTCCCGAGCGCGAACACAGTCAGGCCGCCTACAATGCCAAGACCTGTATTTCTTATAAAAACGCAAAAAGCTTCCATATAAAAAACTGTGAGTTCAAAGATATTGCCGAATGCTCCGTCTTTCTCGGCAGCAATGTTCAAAACGCTTCGATTGAAAACTGTCTTTTTAATAATATCGGTGCACAGGCTGTTTATGTTCACGGCGAAAACATTGATATTAACGATCCGAACGTTACAAAAAATATAACAATCTCAAACAATCTGATTTCAGAATACGGCAGGACTTATTTCAATGCCGTTGCAATTCTCGTTATTCATGCAAATTCCGTCGACATAACACACAATGAAATTCACGACGGATATTACACGGCCATTTCAGTCGGCTGGGTTTGGGGCTACTCCCACAACGTTTGCTATAATAACCGAATTTGCGACAACCTTATATACAATATCGGTCAAGGCTGGCTCTCCGATATGGGCGGAATTTATATGCTCGGCAACCAGCCGAACACGGTCATTTCGGGTAATGTAATTCACAATGTAAGCGCAGACCCCGAGGAGGGCGGCTACGGCGGCTGGGGAATTTATCTCGATGAAGGCTCGTCGTATATGCTTGTTGAAAAAAACCTTGTTTACTCCTGCGGCAGTGACTCTTATCATCTCCATTACGGCTCATACAATACTTTAAGGAACAATATTTTTGCCCTCAGCGGAGAATCCCAACTTAGAATCGTTACCGCACCGACTCGCTGCACACCCGATGACGGCGGACAAAAAACCGTTGACCTTTACAACAATATTATTCTCACGGATCAAAAGACCTGTGTCTTATCCTATATGCATAACACTTCCACAATGGACGAACGCAACAATACATATTGGGATCTTTCGTTTGGAGGAGAACTTTATGCAAGCAAAGAAACAAATATAAATCTTTCATTAAGTATTAAAACGGCAATCAGAAATGGATTTATACATTCGCCCATAATAGCCGACCCGATGTTCAGAGATGCCGCAAGCTTTGATTTTGAACTCAGTCCCGATTCTCCGGCGATCGCCGCAGGCTTCGAGCCATGGGATTACTCAAACGCAGGCACTCTTTCGGAAACAACGATAGGTCTTTCGGCCGAGGGCGGCAACACCGCCTACAATGCAAATTCGGCGCACGTTCCGATGACTCCTGCAAAGGAGCAAAAACGCTTCCTTGCCGAAATAATCAACGCAATTTATTTCTTCTTTAAAAACCTTTTCGGCTCGATTTGCTGAGATAAGTTTATTAAAATCCGCAAGAACTTATTTTGTTCCTGCGGATTTTTTCTCAAATGATTTATTAAAGAAACAATAAACCTCAATTCAAATATTTTCAATTCAATATTTGCAGAATATTTTTATAGCCCCTTGACATATGCCTATGAGAAGAATATACTTATCTTAGTTAGCATACGCTAACTAAAGGAGGCTATGTTATGAAAAAAATGCTTTCAGAGTAATTCTTGCAGTTGTTCTTGTTGCAACGGTTGTAGTTTTCACCGTGAGTGTAGGCGCAGTTACAGCCGCTCACTATAAAAGAGGAACATATGAGGGCAGCGGCCAAGGAAAGTTTAGTGACGTTGTCCTCTCGGTCAAAATAAGGCACGGTAAAATTACAGCCATTGACGCTATATCTCAAAATGAAACTCCGAATTATTGGAAGCGGGCAGTCGCAGTGATTGACAGAATAATTGAATCAAACAACACCGCCGTGGACGGCGTTACAGGGGCAACCAAAAGCAGTAACGCAATCAAAGCCGCCGTTGACAACGCCTTGAAGCAGGCAACCGTCTATGGGGACGTTTCATTTTTAACGCCGGAATTTTTAAAGAATATAACGGATATCTTTATTCGGGCGCTTTCGTTTATAAAAGTCGCTTGCTCCTGATAATATAAAAACTGTCGCAATGGTAATTCACTGCGACAGTAATTTTTTATGCATCGAGCTTAGCTCGCTTTTTGTGTTCAACCAAAGGCGTTGCGTTGTTTTCCACGCATTCCTCGGTCACCTGAACGCTGACGATCGATTTATCGCTCGGAACAGCATACATAATCGGCATGAGAAGATTCTCCATAATGGAGCGCAATCCTCTTGCGCCGGTTTTCTTTTCAAGGGTTTTCCTTGCTATTGCCATAAGTGCCTCGGGAGTAAAGTCAAGCTCAACTCCGTCCATAGAGAGCAACGATTTATATTGCTTGACAATGGCGTTTTTCGGTTCGGTCAGAATCCTTACAAGAGCGTTTTCATCAAGCTCCTTGAGCGTTGCGATAACGGGGAGTCTGCCGACGAGCTCGGGAATTATGCCGAACTTTGTAATATCTTGCTGAACAACCTTTGCCATCGCATTTTCAACCGTAAAGGCTTCCTTATCTTTGATGTCGGCTTCAAAACCGAGAGCCGAACCGCCGATACGTTTTTCGACAATCTTTTCTATTCCGTCAAATGCGCCGCCGCAGATGAAAAGAATATTCGAGGTGTCAACCTGTATGCACTCCTGCTGAGGATGCTTTCTGCCTCCCTGCGGAGGTACATTCGCAACTGTTCCTTCAACGATTTTCAGCAATGCCTGCTGAACACCCTCGCCGCTGACATCACGGGTAATTGACGGATTCTCGGATTTTCTTGCAATCTTGTCTATTTCATCGACATAGATTATTCCGCGCTCCGCCTTTTCAATATCGAAATCGGCAGCCTGAATTAGCCTGAGAAGAATGTTTTCAACATCTTCGCCGACATAGCCTGCCTCAGTGAGCGTTGTTGCGTCCGCAATCGCAAACGGAACGTCGATTATCTTGGCGAGCGTCTGAGCAAGCATGGTCTTGCCGACGCCCGTAGGTCCGAGAAGAAGAATGTTACTCTTCTGAATCTCAACGTCGGAATCCTCCTGCTTGAAAACACGCTTATAGTGGTTATAAACGGCAACGCTGAGAGTGACCTTGGCTTCATCCTGACCGATAACGTACTCGTCAAGACCTTTTTTGATCTCCATCGGAGTCGGCAGTTTGAAGTCCTTTGCTTTTCTCTTTCTTGCTCTGCCTGCCGCCGCCTGCTCCTCTGCCATAATTGCACTGCAAAGGTCAATGCACTCGTTGCAGATATAAACTCCCGGGCCGGCGATTATTTTTTCAACCTGTCCGTCGGTCTTGCCGCAAAAGGAACAGCGCACACTTTTTTCACGTCTTTCATCATCTCTTGGCATCGTTACACCCCTGATTTATCTTTTGTAAAGAACCTTATCAACAAGACCGTAATCCATGGCCTCCTGAGCTGTAAGGTAATTGTCACGCTCGGTGTCAATAGCAATCTGCTCAATAGGCTTACCTGTGTTCTCGGCAAGAATCTGATTGAGCTTTTCTCTTGTCTTAAGTATTTGATCGGCAACTATCTTAATCTCCGTTGCCTGACCCTGTGCTCCGCCGAGCGGCTGATGGATCATGATAGTGCTGTTCGGGAGGGCAATTCTCTTGCCCTTTGCGCCCGAGGAGAGCAAAAATGCGCCCATCGAAGCAGCCATACCCATGCAAATCGTCGAAACGTCGCACTTGATATACTGCATCGTGTCATAAATTGCAAAGCCTGCGGTAACAGATCCGCCGGGGCTGTTGATGTAAAGGCTGATATCCTTATCGGGATCCTGTCCTTCAAGGAAAAGCATCTGAGCAACAACAAGGCTTGCGGTTGCGTCGTTCACTTCATCGGACAGAACAATGATTCTGTCGCTGAGAAGACGAGAAAAAATATCGTAAGAGCGCTCGCCTCTGTTGGTCTGTTCGATGACATAAGGTACCAGTGCCATATTTATTCCTCCATTCGAGTTGTTTCGTTGTTTTTTTCAGCGTCATAATAGTGCAAATGAATGGCAAAGAGCCATCCATCCGCATTAATTATAATCATTTGAAAGTGAAATTATTCAGCGTCTGCCGGCTTTTCTTCCTCTTTCTTTGCTGCAGCCTTCTTTGTTGTCTTCTTCGGCTTTTCCGCTACGATAGCTTTAGCGTTTGCAACAAGGAAATCAACTGTCTTTTTGCCGACAACGTCCTTCTTAACGTCCTCAATATTAACCCACTTCTTGACCTGCTCAACGTCGAGCTGATACATATCAGCCATTTCCTTGAGCTGAGCCTCGGCCTCCTCATCGGTTGCCTCAATCTTTTCAAGCTCGGCAATTTTTTCAACTGCAAGCTGAAGCTTGACCTGCTTAACAGCGTTGTCCCTCATGCTCTCCTTGAACTTGTCTCTGTCCATACCCATGTACTGGAGATAAGTATCAAGAGGAATGCCCTGCTGTGCAAGTCTGTTCTCGTAGTCCTTAACGTCGTCCTCAAGCTTATTGTCATACATAACCTCGGGAATCTCGCCTTCAACGAGATCAACAACCTTTTCAAGAACTGCGCTCTCGAAGTCCTTCTCAACATCTTCCTTCTTCTTATCGGAAAGCTCTGCCTTGATCTTCTTCTTAAGCTCGGCGAGTGTATCAACCTCATCGTCAACGTCCTTTGCGAAATCGTCATCGAGAGTCGGAAGCTCCTTCATCTTGATTTCGTGAAGAACTACCTTGAATACGGCTTCCTTGCCGGCAAGCTCGGGAGTATACTCGGTCGGGAAAGTAACGTTTACGTCGAACTCGTCGCCGGTCTTGTGGCCGATGATCTGCTCCTCGAAGCCCGGGATAAACTGACCCGAACCGAGGGTAAGCTCATAGTTCTCGCCCTTGCCGCCGTCGAATGCTACGCCGTCAACAAAGCCCTCAAAGTCAATAACTGCAATATCGTTCTTCTTAGCCTTTCTGTCGTCAACAGTAACAACACGAGCGTTTCTCTCCTGCATGGAAGCAAGCTCTTTCTTAACGTCGTCTGCGCAAACGGAAGCGTCGCCCTTGTCTGCCTCGATTCCCTTATAATTGTCAATCGAGATTTCCGGCTTAACGGTAACCTTCATCGTCATTTCAACGCCGTCCTTGCCGATCTTTGTAACGTCAAGATCGTGAGGAGCTGCAACAGGCTCAATTCCGGCCTCTTTGATGGCATCGCCGACAACGCCGGGATATACGATATCAAGCGCATCTTCATAGAATACGCCCTCGCCGTAGAACTTTTCAATCATTTTAAGCGGAGCTTTACCCTTACGGAAACCGGGAAGCTGAATCTTGTTCTTCTGCTTGTTGTAAGCCTGAAGAATTGCCTTGTTGAAGTCCTCGCCGCTTACGCTGACTTCAAGAGTGTAGATGTTTGTTTCTGTTTTGTTAGCTGATTTTAACATTAAAAACTTCCTCCTGTGTGGTATTTGGAGCGTACATACTTCCACAAATACCTATTAACTTTTGTATTATAGCAGA
>ERZ772867.1660-NODE-1660-length-24370-cov-4.513387_pt1 | contig 24370 bp, 22 predicted proteins | sample MGYA00511341_ERZ772867 | MGnify/ENA primary metagenome ERZ772867 (study PRJEB29015, sample SAMEA2737707) | human gut metagenome | biome: human gut; feature: human-associated habitat; material: faeces | place: China | collected 2012 ... | reverse complement strand
CAAAGGCCCTTTCCGGCGGCCAGCGTCAGCGTGTGGCCATCGGCCGCGCCATCGTGCGTGATCCCTCCGTGTTCCTGATGGATGAGCCCCTGTCCAACCTGGATGCCAAGCTGCGTAACCAGATGCGTGCCGAGATTATCAAGCTGCGTGAGCGGATCGACACCACCTTCGTTTATGTGACCCATGACCAGACCGAGGCTATGACGCTGGGCGACCGTATCGTTATCATGCGTGACGGCTTCATTCAGCAGATCGGCACACCGCAGGAGGTGTTCGATCATCCTGCCAATCTGTTCGTGGCCGGCTTTATCGGCATGCCCCAGATGAACTTCTTTGACGCCAAGCTGCTGAAGAAGGACGGAAAGTATTGCGTCGAGGTAGATGGTCTGGTGGTGGAACTGTCTCAGGACAAGCAGGAGCGTCTGGCGGCCAAGAATGTGGCTGAGCAGGAGGTTACGCTGGGTGTGCGTCCTGACCATATCATGCTGTGCGCTGATGGTGTGAAGGGCAAGGTGGATGTGTCCGAGATGATGGGCTCCTCCGTGCATCTGCACATTTCTGCCAATGGCAAGGATGTAATCGTCATCGTCCCCACCAACGGCGATGCCGCACACTTCCCCATGGGCAGCGAGGTCAACCTGATCTTCGGCGGCAATGTGGCCCATGTGTTTGACAAGAAGACAGAGAAGAATCTGGAGTATTGATCGCTGCGGCGTGAGAGAACAGGATATTTTCAGGTAATCGCGATAAAAGCCCGGCGTCCTTTAGGGCGCCGGGCTTTTCTGAGGAGGAGATACATGATGAAATGGATGGTTGCATCCGACCTGCATGGCAGCGCCACCGCCTGCGAGCGCTTGCTGGCAGCATATGAAAAGGAAGGGGCAGACCGGCTTTTGCTGCTGGGTGACTTGCTGTACCACGGGCCGCGGAACCCACTGCCGGAGGGACACGATCCCAAGCGGTGCGTGCTGCTGCTGAATGAATATCGGGATCAGATTGCCGCCGTGCGCGGCAATTGCGAAGCGGCTGTGGATCAGATGGTCCTGCAATTTCCGGTGATGGCAGATTATATGCTGCTGCAGCTGGGGGAAAAACTGGTTTTTGCCACCCACGGTGACCAGTTCAATCCGGATAACCCGCCTCCTCTGGCCAAGGGAAACATTTTGCTCAACGGGCACACCCATGTGCCTGCCTGCGTGCAGTATCCGGAGCTGCTGTATCTCAATCCCGGCTCTGTTGCACTGCCAAAGGATGAAAAGCAGCGGCGCGGCTATATCCTTCTGTCCGAGGAAGGGGCTATTTTCAGAGAATTGGATGGAACAACCTATCTGGAGCATCAATTTTAATCAAATTATCGCAGCAGCTGAGGCCCTGCGGAGAGAATTGCATTTTTGAGGAGGCTTTTGTATGAAGCTGGCACTGTGTCAGATGCAAATGAGCGTGGATGAAGGGGAGAACCTGAGCCGCAGTCTGGCCACATTGACGGAGGCGGCGGCAGCCGGAGCAGATCTGATCGTCTATCCCGAGCTGCAGCTGCACCGCTTCTTCCCCCAGTATCCGGGCCGGGATGTGAAGGATAAGCTGCTGGGAGTGGAAAGCTCGGTCGTCCGGCAGTTTCAGGCGGCCTGCCGTCACAACCGTATCATGGCAGCCCCCAATTTTTACATACAGGAGCCCGGCGGCTGCTTCGACACCACGCTTCTTATCGGCAGCGACGGGTCCCTGATCGGGCGGCAGAAGATGGTGCATATCGCGCAGGCGGAGCAGTTTTACGAGCAGGATTACTACACGCCGTCCGATGATGGATTCCTTGTCTTTGATACGCCGCTGGGACGCATCGGCGTTGTGGTGTGCTTTGACCGACATTACCCGGAAAGCGTCCGCACCGAGGCGCTGATGGGGGCAGATCTGATTCTGATTCCTACGGCCAACACGCAGGCAGAGCCGCTGGACCTGTTTGACTGGGAGGTGCGGGTGCAGGCTTTCCAAAGCAGCGTAAGCATCGCCATGTGCAACCGCACCGGACTGGAGGACGGCATGGACTTTTCCGGCGGGTCGCTGGTCTGCGATGCCAACGGTGATGTGTTGCTGAAGGCGGGGCGGCAGGAGGGGCTGTTCTATGCCGACATTGACATGTCCGCGCCCAGCCGTATCCGGCAGGCCCGGCCTTATACCAGCCTGCGCCGGACGGAGCTGTACCGATAACAGGCATGAGGCGGCCTGCTGCCGGATACAATAGAAGAAAAGCCTCTCACGGGAAAGGAGCGGGCCGGTGATTCACTGTCTGCCGGATTGTGTTATTTTGCTGGCGATTTATGCATGGAAGGTCTGGCCGACCCGACGATGTCTTCCGCACAGTCGCTTTCTGAACAGAACCGTGCTGTACCTGTATTTATGCGGGGTGCTGGCAGTAACGCTGATGCCTGTGCTGTGGAAGCTGCCGCTGATACCGTTTGTTTCCTACAGGGTACATCTGAACCCATTTGAGGACTATCTGCGCGGCTGGGGAGACGCACGGCGGCAGATTCTGCTGAACATCGCCATGCTGCTGCCCTTTGGGCTGTTATTTCCCCGGGAAACGGGTGGCGGCTGTTTCAGAACAGTGGGCTGCGGCATTCTGCTGAGCCTGACCATTGAACTGCTTCAGCCTTTTTTTGGGCGATCCTGTGATATAACCGACCTGATTACCAACACGCTGGGCTGCATCGTGGGCTTTTGCCTGTACCGCCTTCTGCGGGGGCCGCTTGCCAAATTTGACTGCTGGATTGACGCGGTTCTGCCATGAACATTCATGGCGGAACCGCGTTTTTCATATTTTTATTGATTTGTGGCATGCTATGAAAAACAGCAAATGAGGTGAGCAGCTATGCAATCAAAGCGGCTTGGCCGGCACACAGTGCGTCTGGCCGGTACGGTAAGCGTGGTGTCTTTTGCAAATGTGGGCGGAAGACTGGAATCCCAAGGCCCACTGGCAGAATACTTTGACGAGTTAAGCCAGGATTCCTATTTTGGAAGCAAAAGCTGGGAGCAGGCGGAATCGCTGATGCAGGTCCACGCGCTGCATCGTGCGCTGGCCAAGGGAGGGCTGGAGGAAACGGAACTGGATTATGTGCTGGCAGGGGACCTTTTGAATCAGTGCATCGGCACCTCCTTCAGTATGCGGGATTTTTCGATTCCGTTTTATGGCCTGTACGGCGCCTGCTCCACAATGGGAGAAAGTCTTGCTCTGGCGGCCATGCTGATTGACGGTGGATTTGCCCGCTTTGCCGCCGCTATGACCAGCTCTCATTTCTGCACGGCAGAGCGGCAGTATCGGATGCCGCTTCCCTATGGCAACCAGCGCACTCCCACTGCCCAGTGGACGGCTACCGCTGCCGGATGCTGCATTCTGGGGGCACAGGGGGAGGGGCCATATGTGACCCATGTGGCCTGCGGACAGATCCGGGATCTGGGGATTCGGGATGTCAACAATATGGGCGCGGCGATGGCTCCGGCAGCCTATGACACGCTGTCTGCGCTGTTCCGGGAAACCGGGACCGGCCCCGCGGACTATGACCTGATCGTTACCGGTGATCTGGGGTACCTGGGACATGGAATCGTCGTTGATCTGTTTGCCCGGGACGGAATCGACATGACAAAAAATTACACGGATTGTGGTTTGCTGCTTTACGACCGGGAGAAGCAGGATATGCACGCCGGAGGCTCCGGGTGCGGGTGCTCGGCCGCAGTGCTCAACGGATATCTGCTGGGTGGAATGCGCGGAGGACAGTGGAACCGGATAGTTTTTGCCCCCACCGGAGCGCTGCTGTCACCCACATCTTCGTTTCAGGGGGAAAGCATTCCCGGTATCTGCCATGCGGTAATCCTGTCCAACGAGAGGGGAGTATAAAATATGGAATACTTGAACGCTTTTTTGTGCGGGGGACTTTTATGCGCTGTGGGACAGATTTTGATTGACCTGACACCGCTGACTCCGGCCAGGATATTAACCGGATATGTGGTGGCCGGAGTCCTGCTGCAGGCAGTGGGCATGTATCAGGCGGTGGTGGATTGGGGCGGCGCAGGAGCCACCGTGCCACTGACCGGCTTTGGCTATAGCCTTGCAAAAGGTGTGAGCAGGGCAGTGGCGGAGAAAGGCTTGCTGGGCGCCCTGACAGGAGGATTGACGGCCACCTCCGGCGGCATCGCTGCAGCGGTGGTATTTGGCGTAATTATGGCAATTTTGTTTAAGCCCGGAGAAAAGCGTTGACAAATACCCTGCGGGGGTATATAATACCAACATCAAATATACCCCCGGGAGGTATAAATTATGGATTGCTGTTGCCATCAGAAGACAAAGCACCGCTCTGAGGAAGAACAGAAGCGCCTTATAAACCGCCTCAGCCGGATTGAGGGACAGGTGCGTGGTTTGCGGGAGATGCTGCAAAAAGATTCCTACTGTCCCGACATCTTGATTCAGGTGTCCGCTGTCAATGCGGCCCTGAACAGCTTCAGCAAGGAGCTGTTGGCCACGCATATCCGCACCTGCGTGGCCAACGGCATCCGGCAGGGGGACGATGAGGTCATCGACGAATTGGTGGCCACACTGCAGAAGCTGATGAAATAAGGAGGCGCTTTTTATGAATCAACAATTTGCGGTGACAGGTATGACCTGCGCCGCATGCTCTGCGCATGTGGAGCGGGCGGTGTCCCAGCTGCCCGGAGTGCAGTCGGCAGTGGTAAACCTGATGCTGGGACGGCTAAATGCCGTTTTTGATGAAAAAACGGTTACCACGCAGCAGATCATTGACGCGGTTGTGAAGGCGGGGTACGGAGCCAGAGTAGCTGACGAATCGGACCGCACCCCCAACCGGGAGCAGGATAAAATTGTAAGGGCCATGAAAAAGCGGCTGATCTGGTCGGTCGCATTTCTGGTGCCCCTGTTTTATCTCAGCATGGGACATATGATGGGGCTGCCCATCCCCATGTACCTGCACATGCATCCGCTGGCCATGGCTCTGGCTGAGCTCGTGCTGCTGCTGCCCATTCTCATATTGAACCGCGCTTATTTCACGGTGGGCTTTTCCCGCCTCTTTCAGGGCAGCCCGAATATGGATTCACTGGTGGCGCTGGGGGCGGCAGCAGGCGTGATTTACAGCTTGATTGAAATGGTCTCGCTGGGCGGGACTGCAACCGGAGATATGCCGGATTTGTATTTTGAATCGGCCGGCATGATTCTTGCCCTTGTCACCGTTGGCAAATATCTGGAGCAGCGTTCCCGGAAAAAGACGACAGGGGCCATCTCGTCCCTGCTGGCCCTTGCTCCGGACAGTGCTGTGGTGCGCCGGGACGGGCAGGAGGTTACCATCCCTGCCGTTGAAATCGCAGTGGGTGACACAGTGATCGTCCGTCAGGGCGGCAAGATCCCGGTGGATGGCACTGTCGTTACCGGAAGTGCTACAGTTGACGAGTCCGCCCTGACCGGCGAAAGCCTTCCGGCGGAGAAGAAGACAGGCGATAGTGTTTCCTCTGCCACCGTGCTGCGATCCGGGTATCTGGAAATGACGGCCACCCGGGTGGGCGGCGACACCACGCTTTCCCAGATTGTAAAGCTGATGGAGGAGGCAGCCTCCTCCAAGGCACCTATTTCCCGTCTGGCGGATCGCATCAGCGCCATTTTTGTCCCGGCAGTCATCTCCATCGCTGTGATTGCGGCGCTGCTGTGGTATTTCGTCGGCGGGCAGAGCATCCGCTTCTGCCTGTCTGTTGGCATCGCGGTGCTGGTGATTTCCTGCCCCTGTGCGCTGGGCCTTGCCACGCCGGTTGCTATTATGGTGGGAACCGGAAAGGCGGCACAGAGCGGTATCCTGATTAAGTCTGCGGAAAGTCTGGAGCTGCTGGGCAAGGTGCAGGCAGTAGTGCTTGATAAAACCGGAACGGTGACACAGGGCCACCCGCGGGTGACTGATGTAGTGTGCGCGGAAGGCGTGCGGGAAACAGAGCTGCTGACACTGGCGGCCGCCGTGGAGAAGCCGTCTGAGCATCCGCTGTCCCTTGCTGTTTCCGAGGAAGCGCAGGCCCGTGGCCTTGCCGCGGAAGAGGTAACAGATTTTAAGGCGATACCCGGCGGAGGGGTGCAGGCAGTGCTTTGCGGCCGGAAGCTCTACGCAGGAAACGAGAAGTATCTGGCCCGATACATCCAGAGCAGACCTGCACTTGCGCAGCAGGCGGCCCGCATGGCAGACGAGGGGAAAACAGTCTTGTATTTTGCAGATGATGACCGGCTGCTGGGCGTGATTGCGGTGGCAGATGTAGTGAAGCCGGACAGTGCGGCGGCAATTGCTGCCCTGCAAAACTCCGGGCATGAGGTGGTGCTGCTGACCGGAGACAACCAGCGCACAGCGCAGGCAATTGCCCGGCAGGTGGGCATTCAGCGGGTGCAGGCGCAGGTGCTGCCCACGGATAAGGCACGCTGCGTGGAGCAACTGCAGCAGGAAGGAAAACTGACCGTGATGGTGGGTGATGGCATCAACGATGCCCCGGCATTGGCCCGGGCGGATGTGGGATTGGCCATCGGCGCGGGCACGGATATTGCCATTGAATCCGCTAATGTGGTACTGATGAAAAGCAGCCTATGGGATATTGTGTCTGCTGTGTCCTTGTCCCGGGCGGTCATCCGGAATATTCGCCAGAACCTGTTCTGGGCCTTTTTCTACAACGCCATTGGCATTCCGCTGGCAGCAGGCGTTTTGTATCCGGCGCTTGGAATCACGCTGAACCCCATGATTGCCGCTGCCGCCATGAGTTTAAGCTCTGTCTGTGTGGTGTCCAATGCTCTGCGGCTGCGGGGCTGGAAGGCACCTGCCAGACCGAACGATATTCCCGAACAGAATCATCAAACTGAAAGTGAGGAGGAAGCAACCATGCAGAAGGTAATGACGATTGAGGGCATGATGTGCACCCACTGCTCCGGCCGGGTGGAGAGTGCACTGAACGCCATCCCCGGTGTCACCGCCAAGGTAGATCTGGAAAAGAAGACGGCCACTGTCAGCGGCGAGGTGTCTGATGACACGCTGCGCAAGGCAGTGGAGGATGCGGGCTATCAGGTGGTCAGCATACAGTGAATGTAATGAGGCACAAATGCAGAAGACTTCCGCACCGTAATGGTGCGGAAGTCCTCTGCATTTGTGAGGCTTGTTTTTGTGTCTTTTACACGCTGAACAGTATATCTGCGTAGGTGGGATAGGGCCAGCACTGCGCATCCGTCAGGATTTCCAGCTGGTTAATCAGCCGGCTTGCCTTCAACTCCAGTGCATACACCGTGTCGCGGTAATACCGGGCGGATTCAATGTCCCCCTCGGAAGCGGGGGCGGCATCCAGCACCCGGGTCAGATTCTGCGCCGTTTCGTACAGAGCGCGATTCTTTTCAGACAGGGATTTCAGAAGATCCATCTCTGCTGCACTGTCGGCCCCTACGGCCTGCTTGCGCTGCACTGTCTGGGCCAGACGACTGGTGTAGTCGGACACCGCAGGGAAAATGTGGCGGCGAATCATATCCAGCAGCGTGTTGGACTCTATCGCCGTGATTTTACAATAATTCTCCAGATGAATGCCATAGCGGGCGTGCATTTCCGTTTCGCTGAACACACCATGGCGGGTGAACAGGTCAATATTCTTGGGATTTATATAGGCAGGCATGCTGTCCACGGTGTCCCGCAGATTGGACAGGCCACGGCGCTCGGCCTCCTGCGCCCAGGATTCGTCATAGCCGTTGCCGTTGAAAATGATGCGCTGATGGGCCTTGAAGGTGTCATGCAGCAACGCCTGCAGTGTTCCCTTGAAATCGTCCGTATGCTCCAGAATATCGGCGAAAATGCTCAGCTCCTCTGCCATGATGGTGTTAAGCACCGTGTTGGGGCTGGCGATGGACTGAGAGGAGCCCAGCATGCGGAATTCAAACTTATTGCCTGTAAAGGCCAGCGGAGAGGTACGGTTGCGGTCTGTGGTATCCTGCGGAATCTCCGGCATGGTGTCCACGCCAATCTCCAGCTTCTTCTTGGTGATGTCCACATACTCGGTGCCTTCGATGATAGATTCCAGAATGGCCGTCAGTTCATCGCCCAGGAATATGGAAATCACCGCCGGGGGAGCCTCGTTGCCGCCCAGACGCAGGTCATTTCCGGGATAGGATACGCAGCAGCGCAGGATGTCCTGATATTCATCAACGCCCTTGATAAAAGCTGCCAGAAACAGCAGGAACTGGGCATTCTGACTGGGAGTTTTTCCGGGCTTGAGAAGGTTTTCCCCGGTATCCGTGGACAAAGACCAGTTGTCATGCTTGCCGCTGCCGTTGACCCCGGCAAAGGGCTTTTCATGCAGCAGGCACACCAGCCCATGGCGGTCAGCCACCTTTTTCAGCAGCGCCATGGTCAACTGGTTGTGATCGGTAGCGGTGTTGGCATCGGTATACACGGGAGCGATTTCGTGCTGGGCAGGGGCTACCTCGTTGTGCTCGGTCTTGGCAAAAATGCCAACCTTCCACAGCTCCTCATCCAGATCGTGCATAAAGGCCGCTACCCGGGGCCGGATGGCCCCATAGTAATGGTCATCCAACTCCTGCCCCTTGGGGGGACGGGAACCAAACAGGGTTCTGCCGCACAGCTTCAAATCCTCCCGCCGGTTATACATGGCCTTGTCAATGAGGAAGTACTCCTGTTCCGGCCCCACCTGAGGAGTTACATGCTTGGCCTCGGTGTTGCCGAACAGGCGCAGAATACGGATGCTGTGCTGATCCAGCCGGCTGATGGAGCGCAGCAGGGGAGTCTTTTTATCCAGCGTTTCGCCGCTGTAGGAGCAGAAAATCGTGGGAATATACAGGGTTTTGTCCTTGACAAAGGCGTAGGAGGTAGGGTCCCATGCGGTATAGCCGCGGGCCTCGAAGGTGGCGCGCAGGCCACCGGAGGGGAAGGAGGAGGCGTCTGCCTCGCCCCGGGACAGTTCCTTGCCGGACAATTCCATAATGATCCGGTCGCGGCCGGAAGGCGTGATAAAGCTGTCATGCTTTTCAGCAGTAACACCGGTCATGGGCTGGAACCAGTGCGTATAATGCGTGGCCCCTATGGAGATAGCCCAGTCCTTCATGGCGTTGGCGATTTCGTCTGCAATAGAGCGATCCAGCCCGCTTCCCTGAATCAGGCATTGCTGCCAGGCAGCGTATACATTGGCGGGCAGACACTGTCGCATTTTGTCCTCGTTGAAGACCATGCAGCCGAACAGTTCAGGGATGTTTTTTACTTTCTCGTCCATTGGAAACTCCTTTCGCCGCTGCTGCGGCAGATTAAATAAACCACTGTAAAATTACGGGTGTGATATAGGTTTCGATTATGGCCGCCACCGCCAGCAGCGGGACAATCCAGAGAAGGAAAACCCGCGCCAGATTCAAAAACAAGGGGACCATCACACCCTTGGTATTTTTTCGGACATAGTCCGTCAGCCCGCGGCACAGACACAGCCCCAAGGCGATTCCCAGCACCAGCGCCGGAAGCTCGAAAATGCCGTGCGGCAGCACACCGGCCAGAAAGGTAAGCAGACTCATGCCGTTTTGCACATAGTAAGAGGCAAACAGGCCAATCACCATGGCGTTGATACCAAGGGGCAGGGCGGGCAGAAACAGAAAGGGAATAAGCCCGTACAAGACGCCGAGAGCGACTGCCCGCAGATTGCTGAGAAACAGTGCCGCTGCCTGCACCGAGCCGTCTGTATCCAGCACACCGCTTTCATACATAAACCGGGAAAACATATCCACGATTGCCTCTGCCTGCCGCGGCAGCAGCATTCCCGCCGCGAAGGTCAGCAGAATCAGCGCGATGAAAACGATTGCTGTCGTGCGGACAAAGCGTCCGTACTGTTCCCGGAAAAAACGGTGTGCCGCCTGCCGCTGCGCAGAAAGCCATTCCATCAGCTCAGCATGGCAAGGCCCGCGCGAAGGCGGCTCAGCGTTTCTTCCCGCCCCAGAATATGGCAAATCTCCACCGCACCGCCGGGGGTCACCAGCTTGCCGGCGGCGGCAATCCGCACGGGCCACATCAGGGTAGCATTCTTCACGCCCAACTGCTCGGCCAGAGATACCAATCCGTCATGGATTCCCTCTGCCGACCACTGGGGCAGCTGCTCCAGCATGGGAATGGCTGCCTGAAGCATTTCCCGGCATACATCGGGGTTTGTTTTGGACTTTTTATTGGTATAAAACTCAACGCCATAGGCAGGAAGCTTGTCGAAAAAGTCTACCTTTTCCGGGATCTCCGTCAGCTTTTCACACCGGGCCTGCAGCAGCGCTGCAATCTGGGCAACATCAAACCGGGGATCTGTAACTGTCTGGCGAATGTATGGTTCCGCCACCCGTGCAAAATCCTCCGGGGCCATGGAACGCAGATACACAGCGTTGAAATGATCCAGCTTTGCCTGGTCGAAAATAGCGGGAGACTTGGAAATTCCCGACATGTCAAAGGCCTTTACAAGCTCTGCCAAGCTAAAGATTTCCTGCTCTGCCTGCTCTCCCTTGGGACTCCAGCCCAAAAGCGCCACATAGTTCAGAATTGCCTCCGTCAGATAGCCCTGGGCCTTCAGATCCTCATAGGAAGGATCGCCGTGCCGCTTGGACATCTTGTTCTTGGCATCCCGCATCACAGGGGAGCAGTGTACATAGGTGGGCACCTCCCAGCCGAAAGCCTCATACAGCAGATTGTACTTGGGCGCGGAGGAGAGGTATTCGCTGCCCCTTACCACATGGGTGATCCCCATGAGATGGTCATCCACCACATTGGCAAAGTTATATGTGGGCAGGCCATCCCGCTTCAGCAGCACCTGATCGTCCAGCGTGCTGTTTTCCACGGTGATGTCGCCAAAAATCGCGTCGTGGAAGGTGGTGGTGCCGCTTTCCGGAATTTTCTGCCGGATGACAAAGGGAAGACCTGCTGCCAGCTTCTCCTCCACCTGCTCTGCTGTAAGGCTGCGGCAGGGGTCAGCCGCCCGCTGGAAGTCGCCGCTGTCCTCCTCTGATTCGGTTTTTTCACAGAAACAGTAATAGGCCGCACCTTTTTCCACCAGCAGCCGGGCATACTTGCCATAGGTGTCCCGGCGCTGGGACTGGATATAAGGGGCTACCGGGCCGCCTACATCCGGTCCTTCATCGTGGGTCAGGCCGCACTCGGCCATGGTGCGGTAAATCACCTCCACAGCGCCCTCCACCTGACGGCTCTGGTCGGTGTCCTCAATGCGCAGAATGAAAGTTCCACCCTGAGAGCGGGCAATGAGCCATGTGTACAGCGCCGTGCGCAGGTTGCCGATGTGCATATAACCGGTGGGGGAGGGGGCGAAGCGCGTGCGCACCTTTCCGTGGGGGATTTTTTCCTCCATCCGGTCAAAATAGCTGTGATCCAAAGTCATAGGTAAAAAACCTCCATTTAAAATCAGGCCGCTTCCGATAAAATCAGAGCAGCAGCGATGCCATAAAAAGTACCTATTATATTATATTTTACAGCGGTGAAAAGTCAAGGTAAAAACTTGCTTTTGCAAAAGTGCCATGGTAAAATGAAACGGGATAACACAAGAACAAGCAGGAAGCGAGGTCTTTTCATGGAACAACAAGCACAACGGAAAAAGCGTATTTTCAGCGGCATCCAGCCCAGCGGAGAGCTGACGCTTGGCTCCTATCTGGGGGCCATCCGCAACTGGGTTGAGCTGCAGGACGAGTATGAGTGCCTGTACTGCATTGTGGATATGCACGCCATCACCGTCCGGCAGGAGCCTGCGCTGCTGCGCCGGCGCAGCGTGAACCAGCTGGCCCAGTACATTGCCTGCGGTCTGAATCCGAAGAAGAACATCATGTTTATTCAGAGCCATGTTCCCCAGCACGCGGAGCTTTCGTGGATTCTGGGCTGCTACACCCAGTTTGGTGAGCTCAGCCGCATGACCCAGTTCAAGGCGAAAGCCAAGCAGCATGCTGACAACATCACGGCGGGTCTGTTTACCTATCCCGTGCTGATGGCGGCAGACATTCTGCTGTATCAGGCGGAACTGGTGCCTGTGGGCGAAGATCAGCGCCAGCATGTGGAGCTCACGCGGGACATTGCCCAGCGCTTCAACAGTGTATACAGCGATACCTTTGTCCTGCCGGAGGCATTCATCCCCAAGATGGGCGCCCGGGTTATGAGCCTTGCCAACCCCGAAAACAAGATGAGCAAGTCCGACCCCGACGGCTGCGTCTTTCTGATGGACAAGCCTGAGGATATCATGCGTAAATTCAAGCGTGCCGTCACCGACTGTGAAACGGCGGTGAAGTTTGATAAGGAGAACAAGGCTGGCATTTCCAACCTTCTGACCATTTACTGCGCTGCCACCGGCAAGACCATGGCCGAGGCCGAAGCGGACTTTGCCGGTCAGGGCTACGGGGTGTTCAAGCCTGCCGTGGGGGAGGCAGTGGTGGAGCTGCTGCGGCCCATCCGGGAGGAATCCGAGCGCATTATGGCGGACAAGGCTTATCTGGAAAGCGTTTATAAAGAGGGAGCGGCTCACGCCTCGTATCTTGCAGCCAAGACGCTCAGCAAGGTGCAGCGGAAGCTTGGTTTCGTAGCACGGTAAAAATTTAGGCCAAATATTCGGAATGTTTTATAGCTTTTCTGAAAAAAATCTGTTATAATGACTTCCACGGAAAGCAATCACCTCAAAAAAATCAATGAGAAAGGAATCGTTACCATGATTTATACGACTGAGGTACAGCATATGTGTCCCATCGCCAAGGGCGCTTACCACGGCCCGGCTCCCATCCCTGAGGAGGGCAAGTGGGTACAGGCCAAGGAAATCAGCGATATTTCCGGCTTCACCCACGGCATCGGCTGGTGCGCTCCCCAGCAGGGCGCCTGCAAGCTGACCCTGAATGTGAAAAACGGCGTCATTGAGGAGGCTCTGGTGGAAACCATCGGCTGCTCCGGCATGACCCATTCCGCCGCCATGGCCTCTGAGATTCTTATCGGCAAGACCATTCTGGAGGCACTGAATACCGACCTGGTGTGCGACGCAATCAATACCGCCATGCGCGAGCTATTTTTGCAGATCGTCTATGGCCGTACTCAGTCCGCCTTCTCCGAGGACGGTCTGGCTGTGGGCGCCTCTTTGGAGGATCTGGGCAAGGGCCTGCGCTCTCAGGTAGGCACCATGTTTGCCACCAAGGAAAAGGGCCCCCGTTATCTGGAAATGGCCGAGGGTTATGTGACCCGCGTGGCTCTGAATAAGGATGACGAGATCGTGGGCTATGAGTTCATCAGCCTGGGCAAGATGATGGATTTCATCAAGAAGGGCGATGACGCAGCTGTCGCGCTGGAGAAGGCCAAGGGCCACTATGGCCAGTTCGACAATGCTGCCAAGTATGTCGACCCGAGACAGGAATAAGGAGGAGGACGAAAAAATGGCTCTGTTTGAAAGTTACGAAAGAAGAATCGACAAGATCAACGGCGTCCTCGCTCAGTACGGCATCGGCTCTGTAGAGGAGTGCCGCGAGATTTGCCAGGCAAAAGGCTTTGATCCCTATGAAATTGTCAAGAGCATTCAGCCCATCTGCTTTGAAAACGCCTGCTGGGCCTACACCGTAGGCGCAGCCATTGCCCTGAAGGCCGGCGTGAAGACCGCTGCTGAGGCCGCTAAGATGATCGGCGTTGGCCTGCAGTCCTTCTGCATCGACGGCTCCGTGGCCGAAGATCGTAAGGTGGGTCTGGGCCACGGCAATCTGGGCGCCATGCTGCTCAGTGACGAAAGCAAGTGCTTTGCTTTCCTGGCGGGCCACGAGTCCTTTGCCGCCGCCGAGGGCGCCATCGGCATCGTGAAGAACGCCAACAAGGCCCGCAAGGAGCCGCTGCGCGTCATCCTCAATGGTCTTGGCAAGGATGCTGCCCAGATCATCAGCCGTATCAACGGCTTCACCTATGTGCAGACCCAGTTTGACTATTACACCGGCGAGCTGAAGATCGTCCGCGAGATTCGTTATTCCGAAGGCGAGCGGGCCGATGTCCGCTGCTACGGTGCCGATGATGTCCGGGAGGGCGTGGCCATCATGCATCACGAGGGCGTGGATGTGTCCATCACCGGCAACTCCACCAACCCCACCCGGTTCCAGCACCCCGTAGCCGGTACTTATAAGAAGGAGTGCATCGAGCAGGGCAAGAAGTACTTCTCCGTGGCCTCCGGCGGCGGCACGGGCCGTACCCTGCATCCCGACAACATGGCAGCCGGCCCCGCTTCCTACGGCATGACCGACACCATGGGCCGTATGCATTCCGACGCCCAGTTTGCCGGCTCCTCCTCCGTGCCTGCCCACGTGGAAATGATGGGCTTCCTGGGCATGGGCAACAACCCCATGGTCGGCGCTACCGTTTCCGTGGCTGTTGCAGTTGAGGAAGCACTGAAGAAGTAAGGTTAAACACCTACTTTTGAACCTCAAAAGTTCAAACCCCACTTTTCGCAAAAATGAAGCAAGGAAGCACGTCCTGCCGAAGAAATCCGGCAAGATGTGCTTCCTGTTTTTGCTGTTTTAGGGGTGTTTTTGATGAAGAAAATGAGGATGTGCTTCCCAAGAGAAAAAGAGCAGGTTTCTCTGCTCTAATCATCCGGAATATACTTCATGATGTCCCCGACTTCGCAGGACAAAATTCTGCAAAACATCTCAATGGTATGGGTACTGACGCTCTCGTTTCGTTTTAATCGCGTAATCTGTCCGGGGCTGATATTATACCGTTTGATAAGCATGTATTGTGTGATGCCTTTCTCTTTCATGACATTCCATAGATTATCGTAAGAAATCACGGGACGCAGCCCCCTTTCTTACTTGACATGATAACCGAATATGGTGTATAATCATATTAACCAATATCGGTTACTGTCATACTACAAGAAAGAAGGAGCGCAAATGAACAAGGCAATCTCTCTACTTTTGGCACTTGTTATGTGCCTGTCCCTGTGTGCCTGTGGTTCTTCAGAGCAAAAGGATACTGCCCCAGCCACATCGCAGCCCAACAACGACATAATTGAATTTGAAGATATCCTTGTCGCTGACGATATAAATGTAACCATTGAATTGGTAAATTTTTACGTCGAGCAAGTTAACTGGGTTTCGAGTAATCAGGCGGAGAAGCTGGTCACTTTCCGTTTCACGAACAAGACAGATCAAGAGCTGATACTAAATCCGGACAATTTCTATCTGAATAACGAAAAAATGTTCGTCCTTTCAATGGATGGCGGCGTATCCTTGGAATCTGGCCGATCCGGAAAGTATTCCTTTATGGTCGCCGAAGATACCTCTCCCGAACATACAGCCCTGAAATCTCTGGAGAATTTATACAATCTGGAGGGCAGTTTTTCCGGAGTGATAGACTACGGAGACCCCTATAAGAACAAAAGTCTGGATGTCTCCTTCTCCATCCCCAAAGCCATGAATGGAGAGGTTTCCGCTATGGCAACCCCAAACCTTGAAAAATACGGCGAGGTTGTTGCAGCTTTGACAAAGGACACTTGGTACTTCAATGGCGGCGCAGATACTGTGATGAACTCTATAACTTTCTCGGATTCTTCAGCAACCATCGCCCAAATTTCCTATGACGGAAATCGCAAACACGAGGGTGCTGTAAATACCTATGCCTATACTCTGGATGACAATGCTATTACCGTTACCTTGGCAGATGGCAGTCCTTTGACGATTCCCTATACCCTTTCCGGCGATGACGTCATTCTGGACGGAGGCAGCTACCTGACCCCCGATGACATTGTTTCCGGTCTACAGGGCTTTTGGACTCTGGACGACAATATCACCTTTGGTCATTCCATCTATTATGTTTGCATCATCGGCGACACTATCACTTCCGAGAGTGCGTCAGCCGCTCTGAACGCAGCGCCCGGAAGTTATTACTGGTACGGCGGTGATGGATATTCCGCCAGCTTCCAGTTAAACTTCGGGGGCTTTGACACAAGCATGATGCACGGCGACGACTGGTTCTTTAATGTAATTGATAGCAACGCCGTACTGCTTCACTTTGACCGCGTGTGTTCCCGCACTGACATCACAAAACTCCCCGGCAAAAACGGGTACTCTTTCGATTAAAGCTTGCAGCCGGGCGGCAATTCGCGCCCGGCTGTTTCTGCAATAAGGAGAAGTTATGAAAAAAAGAATGATTCTATCAGTCGTACTCCCGCTTGTGCTGCTGACCTCCTGTGGGACACAAGTCACTGAACCGTCCCCCACCGAAATATCATTTCCAGAAACAACATCCGAAATTCCAGTTCCCGCCGCAGATGGATTTGAAACTTTGGGAGGCTCTTGGGAGGTAGGGGCAGTTTATTATAACAACAGAATTGTCGATATAAAGGACGTTTCCGCGCTTGCTGATATGTATGACACCGTTCTTCTGTATTTCAACGAGGATGGAACCTATACTCACATTAACCTGTGGATTTTTAGTGGAGAATACACTCGCAGCAAAAACCAGAACAGCGCTTTTCTTTTGACAAGGAAAACAGTAACATCTTTCAAAGATGGGAAATTAATCACCGAGCCTTATGACGGAAAAGTGAAAGAAATCGTAAAAGTCATCGACGACAATACCATCCAACTGGCAGACTACGACCCTATCACCGGAGATACCAAGATCGGTTCCACTCCTCTGTTTTTCGTGCGAAAAAAATGTGACAGTGATTTTATCCGTGAGAATAAAGTCCAAATTTCGGGCAAATCCACAAATCCAACTCCCACGGAATCTTTCCCGGCAAATACATCCTATGAAAGAATATTGAATGATTATACCCAAAAAATGAGGGATGCCCTTCCTGAACTTATCTCCGCCTTCCGCTCCGAATCTGCTGGAATAAACGACATTGAACAGTTGGCACTAATATGCAACAGCAAAGTTGAAGATTTGGCAAAAATCTGTAATAAAGGCGTTGGGCAGATGGCGGAGCAAATGTTCTCCAACGGGGATGCCTATAGCGCGTATGAAGAATGGGCAGGGAAACTCATGGATGTTTACGCTGTTTTTGCAATGGAAATCCAAGATGCTTATCTGGAAGCTGCCCTGAATTAAAGAAACCGCAGGTTCAAGCCATCGCCTGAACCTGCGGTCATTTCATTCTTCCTCAATCCTCGTCCCAGTTGTGCCAGACGTTCTGGACGTCGTCGTCGTCGTCCATGATGTCCAGCAGCTTCTCCATCAGGGAGATCTGCTCCGGGTCGGTGAGCTTCTGGTAGTTCTGGGGCACCATTTCGATCTGAGCAGATACGAAACTGTAGCCCTTCTGCGTCATGGCGTCGGCCACGGCGTTGAAATCGTCGGGGTCTGTGTACACGGTGAACACGTCGTCCTCGGCCTCGAAATCATCCGCGCCGCAGTCCATGGCGTCCATCATGACCTGGTCTTCCTCGTAGTCGCCGTCCTCGTTGTCGATCACCAGCACGCCCTTCTTGTCGAAGGACCAGCTGACGCAGCCCGTCGCGCCCAGATTGCCGCCGAATTTGTCGAAGTGGTGGCGCATGGAACCGGCGGTGCGGTTGCGGTTGTCGGTCATGGTCTCCACGATCACCGCCACGCCGCCGGGGCCGTAGCCTTCGTAGGTGATGGTCTCGTAGTTGTCGCCGCCCGCGCCTGCCGCCTTTTCCAGGCAGCGCTTGATGTTGTCGTTGGGCATGTTGGCGGCCTTGGCCTTGGTGATGACGGTGGCCAGACGGGAGTTATAGGCGGGGTCTGCACTGCCGCCCTCCTTCACCGCGACGATCAGCTCTTTGGCGATCTTGGTGAAGGCTGCCGCGCGCTTGGCGTCCTGCGCGCCCTTGGTTTTCTGGATGTTATGCCATTTGGAATGTCCGGACATAGGTATATCTTCCCTTCAGCGAGTATATTCAAAAATCTTATCTATTTTATCAGAATCCGTGACAAAAATCAACACTTTCTCAATAGAATTTCATGCAGTCCCGGTGGGTTTCGGAAATTTTCACCTGAACCTCCGGGAACGCGGCGGCGATTTTCTCCGCCAGCACGGCCACAACGGGGTTCTCCGTGGCAAAATGCCCCGCGTCGATCAGGTTCATTCCCAGCGCCCGGGCGTCCCAGAAGTCGTTGTACTTGATGTCCGCGGTGACGAAGGTGTCGCACCCGGCCTCGAAGGCGCTCATCAGCTCGTCGGAGCAATGCCCGCCGCCCACCGCCACCAGGCGAACCGGCTTGCCGCCGTCCACATAGCGCAGTCCCTCGGCGTTCAGGCTGCTCTTGACGGTTTCCAGAAATTGGGAAAGGGGCTGCTCCTCTACCCTGCCCCGGCGCAGAAGGCCCCATTGCCGCCCCTGATCGTCCCGGAAAAAAGGCGGGATGGTCTCCACGTCCTTCAGTCCCAGGGTGTCTGCCAGCACGTCGTTGACGCCCCCCGGGGCGCAGTCCAGATTGGTGTGGGCATTCACGGCGCTGATGCCGTGGCGGCAAAGGGTCATGATGCTCCGGCCGACGGTCGTTTCCTCCGTCACGGATTTGAGCGGGGCAAAAATCATGGGATGGTGGGTGACGATTAGCTCCGCGCCCCACTCCGCCGCCTCCCGGCACACCCCCTCGAAGGGGTCGAGCGCCACGAGAACCTTGGTAACAGGGGTCTCCCGGCTGCCGCAGAGCAGCCCCACATTGTCCCAGTCCATTTTCATGTAGGTTGGGGCAAGGGCCTCTATGTACTTGAGAATGTCAGCTACGGTCGTCATCGGTCAGTTCCTCCAAAATCGCTTTGTAGTGCCTGTATTTTTCCCCGTCCCCGCCGGACAGCCCTGCCACGGTCTTGCGAAGGCCGGAAAGGACACTCTGCCGGAAGGCCGGGAGCAGCTCGCTGCCGCTGCGGCGCAGTGCCGGGGTGATGTAATATTCGCCCTCGGTCAGCGCCTCCCCGGGGGCGTAGACCACCTCCATGACGGGGTAGATGAATTTTCCGTCCTTCGCCAGCGTCTCCCGGCGGATGGCGTAGCCCTGACGGTACAGATACCGGCGCAGCTCCGGCCGCTTGCTCTGGCATTGGAGAATCAGGCGGTAGCGTTCGCTTTTCAGCCAGGGCGCAGCGTCCAGAATGGACATCATGGTGTCCGCCCCCATCCCCGCGCAGACCATGCAGTCGAATTCCCGGGGGACATCGCGGATGCCGTCGGACAGGTAAAAGGACATGCGCTCCTTCACGCCGAATTTTTCCGCGTTGCGGATGGCGCTTTGCAGGGGCATTTCCCGGACGTCGGAAGCGATAACGGCGCTGGCAATGCCGTTTTTCAGAAGGTAAATGCCGAGATAGCCGTGGTCACAGCCCACGTCCGCCACCCGGTCGCCGGGCTTGACATAGCCGCAGCAGGCCAGCAGGCGGTTGGAAAGGGGAATTTTCACGGGCGTCCCTCCTTCTATACGAAAAAAGCCATCCCGGCAATTGTCCGGGATGGCGCTGCCGGTATTTTATCCGTTCTGCTTCGCGGCTTCGTTGGCCTCGTAGGCTTCCAGGAAATTGTTCAGCTGGGCAAGGAACGGCTCGCAGTCCACACCGTGAACCATGCAGGCTTCCTCAACGGTCTCGCCCCGGGAAGAGGGGCAGCCCAGGCAGTGCATACCGATGGCGAAGAACAGGGGCGCGGACTGGGGCGCGATGTCCAGAACGTCCCCGATGATGGTATCCTTTTCAATCTTTACAGCCATGAAAGTGACCTCCTTGTTTTTATCTTTGACTATTATAACCGCACATGTGGAAAAAAACAAGAGGAAAGTCGCAAAAGATACGCACCCGCCCCGCAGATTTTTCGTGGAAGGGTTGTCGATGATCGGAACATCCGCAGATCGTCCGACCAGATTGACCCTATGAAATCAGCTTCTTTTTCCTTAGTATTGGCAGGAAAGAGGAAGTTATTTCATAATATTTTGCCCTCCTGCCCATAAATCACAGGCAGGAGGGGACTAGCCGTTTTACGGGAAATAGATACAATCGTAGGAATATGTTTTTTCATTCCCACAAACCAATCTTGCTCGTCAATATTTTGAGACCTGTGGATTTATTGATAGGTAAAAACGCGGCCGTAAGTATACTCATACTCATATACGGTCTCTGTCGATGAATTGTTAATTGATGTCGTCAGGATGTTTCCCTGCTCATCATACTTGTAACGATAGACAGTTGTCCAGTATTCGTTTTTCACTTTCTTGACAGTTATCTGATCCAAATCATTGTATTCATATTCCAGAGTTTCAGCACTTCCGCTGGAAGGGTTAGAAATTTGCTTGACCAGTCGGCCTTTGCCATCATAGGTGTTTTCATACGTTTCGAACCCCTTGGGCCCCCACTGGAAATCATAATCGTGGCGAATCAGTTGATTGTGCTCGTCATATTCATCACAATAACTTTCATACACGCCGTCTTTCCCGTCTAGATAGCGAAGTATGGATATTTTATTCTCATTGTATGTATACAAATATCGATCAAAATATTTTGAATGAGAAGCATCGGAGTATATGCCGTTGATCGTTTCTTCTATCAGGCGGTTATTATCGTCATAGCGATAAGTATATTCGAGAACCTTTGTCCCACCTATAGCAAAGATACACGCTTCTTCCACATTTCCCCTGACATCATATGTGTATTCTGCGTAACAGGTATTCCCGGGGCTTATCAGATAATCGAGTAAGTAGTGAGAGCCAGAAATACAAGTTGCCGTTTCCCTGACAAGTCGATTGTCGGAATATGCATACTCTTCATGGTAGGCTTTTTTCCCATCTTCTATAGAATCCTTTGAAAGCAATTTCGTTTCCCAATGAAACCGGCTTAAGTACTCGCTTGCATCTTCGTAATCTCCCAGTGCTTCAAAGGCAGAATATGCTTCCTCATATTTGCCTTCGCTCAGGAAAAGCAATGCTTTGTTATAGACTGACGCACGCTCGGCTTCTTCCGCTTCTAATGCCAATGCATGTTCGGCTTCTTTAATTTGCTCTGTACTGTCTTTATAGTCCCCAAGCGCTTGGAAACAGGTAATAGCCTGCTCATATTCCCCCTGCGCTATGAGCGAAGCGGCATGGTTATAGGCGCTGTTTTTCTCGACTGCATCAATTACAAAATAGGCTGCGAAGCAGAGAACAGCAACGACCGCTAGAATGGCAGCTGCTCGGATATTGCGGCGTTTAGCCTTCTCTTCTTCTAAGCGCTTCTTTTCGGCAGCGGCCGCTTCCAGTGCCAGCCGTTCATCTTTCCGCTTGCGCAAATCGTCTATGTTGAAATCCCGAAGACGGTCTAGGGTTTGCCCGCACCGGTGACAGCAGGTTTCCCCACTACGGTTGATTGCTCCGCAAACGCAAATCCAGAGATCAGTGTCCTCCAAAAGCATATTATTGCTGTACCCACCGTAATCGCGATGGAATTGCTTTACCAGTTCAGGGTCACCCCAGCCTATCGATGTCGGCTTTTTCAGGGGACGCCATTTTGCTTCTTCTGCAATCCATTTTTCGTTATTTGAGAAAATGATTTCGGTAACAATCACGGAAAACGAGCGAGTGGCAGCATTGGGCAGCGGTATCGCTGTTTTTTGGCCAAAGAACTCATCCCGCCCCGCGTTCAGATCGAGATACTGATAGGTCGCGGTTTCGTCGATTGCGTCACCTGCGGTATCCATGGGGAAAATCTGAACCGTGGCTGCTTTTATTGTCTGACTGTTAATATTTTGCAGCTTCAATTGCGCAAGTACGTTTCCAGACTGATTGTCTTTCAGCAATGCACCCGCCGCAATGACAACGGGTGCTCCGGTAGTATAAAGATTTTCGGGCAGAGAAAAGAGTTTGCTATATCGTTCACTCATGTCGAAATCTCCTTAAAGTTCAGGAAGTTCGTCGGGGCGCACCTGCGGGGTGTTCCCGCGATCGGGCAATGCGCACACCAAAACCCAGCCTACCCAGCCAAGCCAAAAACAAATCCAGAAATACTTTTTGTCGTGGTAGCCTTTTTCTTCGGCGGCTTCAAAGAACCATTTGGCAATGAAATAGTCGAGGACGATGAAAGCCGCTGCAATTAGAAGATACAGAAAAACCAGAAATGCCATGTGTTTTACCCCTTTCTTTATGTAGAAAAATAAAAAGTGCGCCTACCGAAGCAGACGCACAAAAAACGCAAACTCCGATAGTCGCCAAACTAATCAATATAAAGCATCACAGCATTCATACCGAGGGAATTTGCATTTTTATCAAATTCATGGTACGAACACAAAAGGGTATAGTACCCCCTTGTGATGCTTTTCATAATTTGATTAGTTTGGCAACTTCATAGTACCATATCTGCATGGAAGATTCAAGGCGTTTTGTAAAATATTATTCTTTCTACAGGGATAAAAAGCACATCCAGCCCGATTTCTCGGGCTGGATGTGCTTCTTTGCTTGTTATTCGCGGAAGAAAAGCGTTCCCTTATTTCGTCTTGTCGGTGCCGTAGTAGGCGTTGAGGTACATCTGCTTGATCTCGCTCATGAGGGGATACCGGGGGTTCGCGCCGGTGCACTGGTCGTCGAAGGCCTGCTCCACCATGCTGTCCAGCCGGGTCAGGAAGTCGGTTTCGTCAATGCCGTAGTCCCGGATGGTCTTTTTGATGCCGATCTTGACCTTCAGCTCGTCAATGGCCGCGATCAGGTTCTCCAGCTTTTCCTCATCCGTGGTACCGCCCAGCTTCAGATAGTCAGCGACCTCGGCGTACCGCGCCAGCGTGTGAGGATGGTCGTACTGGGAGAAGGTGCCCATCTTTGCCGGAACCTCGGCGGCGTTGAAGCGCAGAACCTCGTCGATCATCAGGGCGTTGGCAACGCCGTGGGGCAGATGGTGGAACGCGCCCAGCTTGTGCGCCATGGAGTGGCACACGCCCAGGAAGGCGTTGGCAAAGGCCATACCGGCCATGCAGGCGGCGTTCGCCATGTTCTCGCGGGCCTTGGGGTCCTTCGCGCCGTTTTCATAGGCAGAGGGCAGGTTCTCGAAAATCAGCTTCAGGCTCCGCAGCGCCAGACCGTCGGTGTAGTCCGTGGCCATCATGGATGCGTAGGCTTCCAGCGCGTGGGTCACGGCGTCGATGCCGGAGGCCGCAGTCAGACCCTTGGGGGCGTTCATCATCATGTCGGCGTCCACGATGGACATTTTCGGCAGCAGCTCGTAGTCCGCCAGCGGGTACTTGACGCCGGTTGTTTCATCGGTGATGACGGCGAAGGGAGTCACCTCGGAGCCGGTACCGGCGGTGGTGGGGATGGCGACGAAATAGGCCTTTTCGCCCATCTTCGGGAAGGTGTAGACGCGCTTGCGGATGTCCACGAAGCGCATGGCCATGTCCTGAAAATCCGCCTCGGGATGCTCGTACAGAACCCACATGATCTTGCCCGCGTCCATGGCGGAGCCGCCGCCGATGGCGAGGATCAGGTCGGGCTTGAAGGCTGCCATCTGCGCCGCGCCCTCTCTGGCACAGGCGAGGGTGGGATCGGGGGCTACGTTGTAGAAGGTGGTGTGGGTGATCCCCATAGCGTCCAGCTTCTCCTCCACCGGCTTCGTGTAGCCGTTCTGGTACAGGAAGGCGTCGGTGACGATGAATGCCTTCTTGTAATTTTTCAGCTCGGCCAAAGCCACCGGCAGGCAGCCCTTCTTGAAATAAACCTTTTCAGGCGCACGGAACCAGAGCATGTTCTCCCTCCTAATTGCCACAGTCTTGATGTTCAGCAGGTGCTTGATGCCCACGTTCTCGGAAACGGAGTTGCCGCCCCAGGAACCGCAGCCCAGCGTCAGGGAGGGAGCCAGCTTGAAGTTGTACAGGTCGCCGATGCCGCCGTGGGAGGACGGAGTATTCACCAGAATGCGGCAGGCTTTCATTTTCTCCGCAAAGGCGTCCAGCTTCTCCTTCCCGCTCACCGTGTCCAGATAGACGGAAGCGGTGTGGCCGTAGCCGCCATCCTTGACAAGGGTGTCCGCCTTGTTCATGGCGTCGGTGAAGTCGGACGCCCGGTACATGGCAAGCACGGGGGACAGCTTCTCGTGGGCAAAGGCTTCGGAGAGATCGGTGGAGGTCACTTCGCCGATGAGGATTTTGGCGGTCTCGGGGACATCGACGCCCGCCAGCGCCGCGATGGTATGGGCGGACTGACCCACGATCTTGGCGTTCAATGCGCCGTTAATCAGGATGGCTGCGCGAACCTTGTCGATTTCTTCCGCGTTCAGGACGTAGCAGCCGCGCTTGATGAATTCCGCCTTGACCCGGTCGTAGATGCTGTCCAGCACCACCACGCTCTGCTCGGAAGCGCAGATCATGCCGTTGTCGAAGGTCTTGGAATGGATGACGGAAGAAACCGCC
>ERZ772867.1653-NODE-1653-length-24421-cov-3.368834_pt1 | contig 24421 bp, 30 predicted proteins | sample MGYA00511341_ERZ772867 | MGnify/ENA primary metagenome ERZ772867 (study PRJEB29015, sample SAMEA2737707) | human gut metagenome | biome: human gut; feature: human-associated habitat; material: faeces | place: China | collected 2012 ... | reverse complement strand
GCCTCTTCTTGGCACTTCGCTTCCCTCCTTCATAGTAATGATATCATAGGTACTCAAGTGACAAAACCCTGTGGCGCCAATGGAGAAGCACATACATAATATATATATACACTCTCACATTGATACGCAGCGTACCTTACCCTGCGCAGCCTGCAAGAAGATTCTGTCTTTCAAACTTTCCTTTTAAAAAGAGGAATTACTTTTTAGCAGCCTTCGGACGCTTAGCACCGTACTTTGAACGGGACTGCATTCTTCCGTTAACACCCTGAGTATCGAGTGTGCCGCGGATGATGTGGTAACGAACACCGGGAAGGTCCTTAACACGACCGCCACGAATAAGAACAACGCTGTGCTCCTGAAGGTTATGACCTACACCTGGGATATACGAAGAAACTTCGATACCGTTTGTAAGACGAACTCTGGCGATCTTACGAAGAGCCGAGTTAGGCTTTTTAGGTGTAGCAGTCTTAACTGCTGTGCAAACGCCGCGCTTCTGAGGTGAATTCTGGTCGGTAACAATGTTCTTCTTAGAATTGAGACCCTTGAGAAGAGCAGGAGCCTTTGCTTTCTTTTCGATAGTCTGTCTGCCGTTTCTAACTAACTGATTAAAGGTAGGCAAAAACTACATCTCCTTTCTTAAAAATTTTGAATATTGACAAATCATATGCCCATGAAGACACATAATAAATCACATTATCAATCTTTGGTATTCTATCACTTATGCATATATATTGTCAAGTGTTTTTGTAAAAATATTCTAAATTTTTGAAAATTCGGGGAATAAATCAAAATTGACGTTTTTTTGGCGGTTTATGTTGTCGTTTATCCTGCGAAAATATCCCTTCAGGCACCTCCGAAATCTTCTCTAATCTGCTTTTTATCCCCTCCGTCGCCATAGACGACACCTTCTCGCTGCGGCTCGGTCACGCTCCGGCTCTGAACGTCCGCTGGACGTTCATTCACTACCGTCGCGCCGCTTTGCTACCTTGCAACAAGGGGAGGCATGAAAAATTTCTTCTGACTTCGGAAGTACCGAAATATATTACTTATAATACACCGTTCTGCCGATAAAGATTCTTACGAAGAGATGACCGATCGTTTCACAGGCAAGCTCAATAAAGCCGAGGAAATTGACCTTATCGACAAGCTTTGCGCCGTCCTTATCCCCTGCTTTTCTCAAAGCAGTTGAATCGCAGGCAGAAAAAGCATTGTACCAGCGCTGGGTTCTTGTCTGATATGTCGAAGTATCATTCTCATCAAGGTCGATAATTCTGTAACCGTACTGTGATGAATAGGCATCGCCGTTATAGCGCGTACTCAGTGAATTGGTTATATTTATGCCCTTGTATTTAACGCTGAAGCTGTTGGAGTGGTCGTGACCCGTGAACATTGCGAGTACATCTCCCCTCTCAACCAATGCGTCAAACTGTCCGTGGTTATAATAGCCGCAGGACGGCGATTCGTGGAGCGTGCCGTGATTCTCGACTTCGGGATCGAAAGCGTAGAATTCATCGTCTGTATAGAACTTATTATACACATATGCGCCCTTATGCTTCATCTTTTTGAGTCCGTCATAAACCTCAGGGACAATAATATGCTGAAAGACAAATGAATTGATCTTACCGCCGTTCTGCTTTTCGATCTCTGCGGAGGTCTGCTTGTACCATTCAACCTGGTCAGCCTGTACGTTTGAGTAATGACCCTCACTATCATAATCGCCCGAATCGAATACCCAAAGGTTAAACTTCATTTTGCCGTCGATGGACGAATAGAGCGGAACGTTGTATGTGCTGCAGCCGGAAAGCATTTCGCCGTCGTCAATCGAAATCGAGCAAGGATATTCATTGTAAAGAGCCATGAGATCCTCTCTTGAAATAACGCCGTTTTCGGAGTCATGATTACCGAAGCAAACCGCGACGGGAATATCTCTCGACTGGAAAACGCTCATGATCTGCTCGATAAACCATTTGGTTTCCTCCACGGTATCGCACTTGCAGATATCGCCCGTGAGCATTATCAAATCAGGCTTTTCACGGTCGCAGGCATTGGCAATAAGCCAGATTGAAGCTTTAACGTTATCCTTGCTGAGGTGCGTATCGGTAACGTGCATTATTCTGAAGCTGCCGTCCTCATTGAAGTAAAGAGGTGCGGTTGTCAATGACTTGTCCGCGGCAAAGCCGGTTGAAGCCATTGCGAATGTCAAAACGAATACCATTATAAATGATACAAGAATGTTTAATTTTTTCATAGTAAATACCTTTCTTTTTTATACGGTGAGTTGTGCTGAAGTCGGAAGGAGTTTAAGTCTGATAAGACCTTACTCCCTCAGTCGGCTTCGCCGCCAGCTCCCCTACAGGGAAGCCCACGCTCAAAACAAATTTTATCTGACTTTAAGGAAACCCCTCAGTCAGCTTCGCTGACAGCTCCCCCAAGGGAGGAGCCCACGAATTTTCCTCTCACCTTGAGATTTTTTCAAACTTAATTGTTTGTAAAACCTCAGTTTTATTTGTAAGGGCGACCATCGGTCGTCCGCTTTTGTTTTTTAGAAGACTTTGGCGGACGTGCAATGCAAGCCCCTACTGAGTCAAAGTTAGTTTTATTTAAACTAAAATTTTGATAAAGGCTAAATGTTGTGTACTAATCCCGCAGCCTCCCTCTTGAGGGAAGCCTTGGTTAAATTCTTCTTAACTGTAATTTCTTACTCCGTACCGATAATCCAACAAATCAATCCGCATTAACAAGCCATTCGTGCTCCTTGGAGTAGAAGCGGGTGGTCTTGTACCACGGGTCGCCGTCGATATGGCGGATCATCCATACATAATACATTGTGTAGCCCGGAGCCGTAACCTGCTCGTGGTCGTTGCCGTCGGTGATCGTGCAATATGCGCCGTCGGTGCTCTTGAAAACGTCGTCTCCGTTGAAGCATGCGCCGAAGCCCTGCGGCGGATCGAACTGATAGTAATAAACCTCGGGCTGCGGATGATGGTGCGGCGGATAGCTCGACCATCTGCCCGGCTGGTTGAACACCTCGCCCATTACCATGTTGGAATAAGGGGCATTGTCATAGTCGAACATCGTTGAGCAAATACGGTATCCTGTGCCCTCCCACTGACCTTTGCCGAAATGCTGATAAAGACAATCCTCAGGCTTATAGAAAACAGGCTCGAACTCTCTCTCGTTATCGGTCTGCTGAACAAGGAATTCGCTGTCCTCGCAAGCCTCAATGCTTATCTTTATACCCTTGCATACATGCAAACAATACGGTGTTTTCTCGAACGGATTCTTTCTTTTCATGTTCTCTGTTCTGTCATTCCAGCTTATATTCATGTTGCCCTTGAGGATGAGCACTGCCGTCTCGTTCTCGGCGCTGAAAATTTCGTACTTCTCCCCTTTTGCAAGCTTCTTTACCCAGATATTCATGTGCATCTCGGGATTTTTGCCGTTCATTTCGCAGAGAATCTTTTCGTTATTCTCGTTGAATGCAGGATTTTCGAGCATATATAATTCCTCCTTGGAAAATGTTAGATTTACGGTTATATTCTATCATTCTGCAATAATAATTTCAATAGCAGTTTGCAAAAATGTTCAAAACATATATCATTATTGTATGCCTTGACATTGCAAAAAAACGGACTTATAATTGTATATCATCAGCAAAAGAAGGTGTTTTTAATGGTCATTGATGCACACTGTCACATCTACCCCGATAAGATTGCCGACAAGGCGGCGCACAGTACGGGACGCTTCTATTCCCTGCCCACAACCTACGACGGAAAGGTTTCCACCCTGCTCGAAAACGGAGCGAAGGCAGGTATTGATAAATTCATCGTACAGTCGGTCGCAACGACGCCGAAGCAGGTCAGCTCTATAAATAAATTCATTGCCGCCGAGGTAGCCGCTCACCCCGACAAGCTCTACGGTCTCGGTACGCTCCACCCCGACAGCGAGGATATCAGGGCCGACGTTGAAGAACTTGTTTCGCTCGGTCTCGGCGGAGTTAAGCTTCACCCCGACATTCAGCAGTTCAAGCTTGACGATTACAGATGCCTTAAAATATATGAGCTTTGCGAGGAATTCAAGCTCCCCGTTCTTCTTCACACGGGCGACAGCAGATATGATTACTCAAACCCGAACAGGCTCATTCCGATACTGGATATTTACGACAAAATGGTTGTCGTCGGCGCTCATTTCGGCGGCTGGTCGATGTGGGATGAGGCGTCAAAGCTTCTTGCCGACCGTGAGAATTTTTATGTTGACTGCTCATCGTCGTTCTATGCTCTCTCCGACGCTAAAATTCGTGAGATCATCGCACGCTACGGCGTTGACCGTGTCCTTTTCGGAACGGACTACCCGATGTGGAGCGTTGAAACAGACCTGAAGCGTTTCTACACTCTCGGCTACAACAAAGAGGATTCGGACAAGATTCTTTATCAAAACGCCGTTAAGGTCTACGGCTTGAAGCTGTGATTGGCATTTTCCTATATTTTATTTTCTGCTTATAAATAATGTGGGCATCGTACACTGCAAATATGGATTCAATCCATACTTTCCGCAGAGCACGATGCCCACAGCTTTATTGACATTGAACTTTAACCAATAAAACCTCAGAATTCTATTTTATAGGAAAACGGCTTGATATCCGCATAAATGCGGCTATAATTTTCACGTTCAGCGGTTTTTCTGTCAAGAATTTTATATATGTCGGACATGTATTTTCTGAGTTCCTCGGGCATGGTATTTACTCCTGTCAAAATCACCTCATCTGCGTCACATTCACTGCTTAACAAATCCCAAAAAGCGTCTAAATTAGCACCGTACCATTCAGGAAAATCAAATACTGTCCTAATTCGTTCATGAAGCTCTCCGAGATACTTACAATCCGTTAAATCCAATGTAATTGTTTTCTTTTCTTCCATTGTCTGCTCCTATATTATAAACGAGCCGTTGCATATGCGCTTCGGCTCGCTTTTATTATTCAGTTATTTCCAGAGGTGGTCCGCTCTGACGATTTTCCTGTCGTCTCTGCCGCCGTTGAGCTGCGGAAAATACGACGCAAATCTGTATCTCGGGAGCTTGTCGAATTCAAGCTTTATGAGCGGATAATTTATAATCGGATCGGGATTTTTCTCGGGCAAATCATATATAAAAATTCTGTCGCCATTTTTCTCGAACTTTATCGGAGTGCCGTCCATGAAGGAAATCTTCTTCGGCTCGTCCATAAATCCGGCAAGAGCCATTTTTCCGTTGCACGGCGCCCAAATCTTGTTCCACATATAAATCGTTGTGCCCTTTGACGTACCCCTTCCGACGCCGTTGAGCTGGAATTTGTTGCCCTTGCCCTTGTTGAGAATACCGTAAACCGCTTCGCCGTTGACCTTGAGCCATTCACCTACCTTGTGAAGCGGATCAATAACCTCATAAGGAATCGAGCCATCCGGCTTAGGACCGACATTGAGCAGAAGATTTCCGCCGTATTCGCAGCAGGTTTGAAGCATATTGACGATTCTCTGCGGCGTGTAGCTGTAAGGGAGTGCCTGATCCGAATCAACATAGCCCCAGCTTATTCCGTTGAAGGTCATGCAGGCCTCCCAGTCACGCTCGGACGGAGTGATGTGCTCCTCCGGAGTGCCGAAATCCTCGGCAAGTCCGCTTCTGTCGTTGATAATAATATCCGGCTGGAGACTTCTGAGATACTGGTTGCGCTCAAGCGAATCCCAACCCTCCCATGACTCCATCGGCAGCGGAACGTCGTACCAAAGAATATCAATCTTGCCGTACTGAGTGAGAAGCTCCGTGTTTATATCTTTAAGGAACTGCGTGTAACGTCTTCTCGCCTCCGTGTCATAGGCACAGATTCCGCTATCGGGGTGATGCCATTCCATGCAGGTCGAATAAAAACCGATTTTCAGGTCAAATTCACGGCATGCTTCAACGAACTCCTTAACAATATCACGGTGTGGACCGTAATTGACGGAATTGTACGGATTTGCCTTTGAATCCCACAGGCTGAAGCCCTCGTGATGACGGGTCGTCATGACCATATATTTGCATCCGGCTTCCTTGGCAAGCTTTGCCCATTCACGGCAGCAGCCCTCTTTCGGGCAGAAATTATCGGCAAGTGCTTCATACTCCTCGGGCGGAATATTTTCGCACGCCATAGCCCACTCATTTCTTCCGAGCTGTGAAAAAAGGCCGTAGTGAATAAACATGCCGAATCTTGCTTCACGCCACCACTTCATGCGCTTATCACGGGTTGCGGCGATCTGTTCTTCGTATTGAGGCTTTGAAAGCATAATAAAGCTCCTTTGTTTTATATTAAACTCAGTTTAATGTATTTCCTCTGCTTTGTCAACAATAATGTTGCCGATAAAAGTCAATGTCGTTCGGTATTCCTCTCCTAACAATAAATAACACTCCATCCCCGATAAACAAATCAACAATTTCGTTCAAGAAATGAAGGTTGACACATACATTTTAATATGATATAATCGGCAGAGTTTGAGGGAGTAGATAGCTCGAAACGAGTGACAAGTCAACACACTGACGCAAAGCGTCTGGCTTGTCTTAAATAACGAGACTCAGACGTGGCTTTGCCGTGTCTGGGATTTTTTCAGGCACGACGGTGTCTGATTTTTTTATTCTCGGAGGTAAAATATGGGGTTACTTGAATTATTCATCCTGGCAGTCGGTCTGTCAATGGACGCTTTCGCCGTTTCGGTCTGCAAGGGTCTTTCGACGCAGAAGCTTAAAACAAAGCACTACCTGATAATCGGTGCGTGGTTCGGCGGATTTCAGGCTCTTATGCCCACTATCGGCTATTTTCTCGGCTCAACGTTCGAAAAGTACATCACGTCTTTTGATCATTGGGTAGCATTCGTTCTGCTTGCCATAATAGGCGGAAACATGATCCGTGAGGGCTGCTCGAAGGAAGACGGAAAGGCAAACGATTCGTTCTCGTTCAAGACTATGATCGTCCTTGCAGTCGCAACAAGCATCGACGCCCTCGCAGTCGGCATCACCTTTGCCCTGCTGCCCGACGTCAACATCGTTGCCGCAGTTTCATTCATCGGCGTTATAACGTTTATCATTTCCGCAATCGGACTCAAGGTTGGCAACATCTTCGGTCTTAAATATAAGAGCAAGGCGGAAATCGCCGGCGGCGTTATCCTTATCCTCATCGGCACAAAGATTCTGCTTGAGCATCTCGGTGTAATCAATTTCTGATTAACAATCGAAATATTGCAAATAATTGTTGACAAGATAGAACTTCTTTGGTATAATTCATCAAGTAAACAATATATTGCACGGGGGCGTAGCTCAGCTGGGAGAGCGCTTGAATGGCATTCAAGAGGTCAACGGTTCGATCCCGTCCGTCTCCACCAAGTCCGCAAACCGCTATAAATAAGTGTTTGCGGACTTTTTTATGCTTAAAATCAGGTTTGTTCATTTTTCTCTTAACGAATAATAATCGCCGTTTTTATCCCCATTTTGCAATAAATGTCAGTCAAAATGTCAGTCAAAAATCAGCAATCATAAAACAAAAAATCCCCGAGCTATCACACAAGTTAGTTGTAGTTCGGGGATAAATTTTAAATTTTAGCTTTGATTTTCAAAACTTTTAAAAAGTTTGCAAAAAGATTGAAATACTTTTTTTTAAATTCAACCCCGGCAAATTACCGGCAGGTTAAATTATTTCGCTGCCAGCACATAGCAAGCTCTTATTGTCTGCGGCCCGGCGAGACCGTCAACGGTGATTCCTGCGGCTTTCTGCACCTGCATTGTTGCTGTCTTTGTTCCTGCGCCGAAGATCTCGTTATTGTCAACGCCCTGCGAGATTATACCCTTTTTCTTGAGGAGCATAAGCTGCTGTTTGTATGAATAGACAGCAAGATTTCTGTCGCCTTCCTTAAGGTATTCGCTGAGGTTCGGTGCTTCGATCTTGACTGCTGCGGTTGTCGGCTTACTCGGCGTGGTGGGCTTTGCAGTCGGCATTTTAACGCCAAGATACTTTGCAACGCCGTCGGCGATCGCATAACCGAACACCTTACGCTTGGCTTCGGTATTGATGATCTGAATGTCGGTTGCGTTGTCGATGAATGCACACTCAACAAGCACCGCCGGAGCATCGGTCATGCGAATCATGCCGAAATAATCCGTACCGTCAGTATCAAGTCTTGTCTTAATACCTCTTGTGTTCTGATGGATAGTAAGTGTAGCGTCCACAATAGACTGTGCGAGCTTCTTGCCGTTCGGGGAAACATGAGAGTAGTAAACCTCCGAGCCGTCACCGCCGCCTGCGTTGATGTGGATATCCATGCAGACATCAGCCTTGAAAGCATTGGAAGCGGCAACCTTTGAATTGATTGACGAATCGCAATCGGTTGTGCGGCTGATCTTTGTTTCAATTCCGTACTGCTTCAAGCGTTCGTTACAATACTTGCCGATTGAAAGTGTCAAGTCCTTTTCCTTGAAGCCGTTGCCGACAGCTCCGGAATCATAACCGCCGTGACCGATACCGACATATACTCTCTTAGCCATTGTCGTCACCTCCGTGCAGTACGTCATCAGCCGTCTGTGCATTTTTGGTAAAGCTGTTGTTCTTCCACCATGCGACGATTGATGCGCCGACGGTGAATATGTAGGTTACATACTCCTGCCATTGATCAATGTCGATTGCTTCGCTTCTCTTACCGAGAATAACGGCAAGCTGACTGATGAGCGCAAGCAAGAGAACGAGTGTCCTTGCCCATGTCTGTACTGTTACGCCTTTAATGTTAATCTTTTTCATTGTGATTCCTCCTTAGTCTTTCTGATTGATATGCTCTAAATCGCTGATACGGTGATCTGCGACCTTCGCCTTTTCTTCGAGCACCGGGACACGTTTTGCGAAATTATTGTGCTCCCTCACCTCTCGGGTGAGTTCCTCAATTTTCGTATCTGTGACTGCCTGTGCTTTTTCAAGTTCCTTTGACATCTTGGCATTTGCCGCAAGGTTGCTTATCACAACGCCGATAAGCGACAAGACACCCGTGATGATTGCTGCGATTATTCCTTCCATGCCGCACCTCACATTAGCCCGAGGGCTTTAAGAATTACGGCACAGATCGGTAAAATCACATTAAATGCGATCGCCGAGCCTGCGACGTAGATAATTGTGTCTATGAGTCTGTTTCCTGTTGGCTGTAACATGATTATTCCTCCTTAAAATTCAACGAGATATTCCTCTGTAATCGTTTCGGGCGAACCCTCGGCAATTGCAACATATCGCCTGCCGCCATAAGTGTAATAGCCGTTTAGGATAAGTCGCATACCGGGCGACCAAACAAATGGATTGTCGGCAGTTCCTACGGGATTGTCCTGCTCGATGTATTCGGACTTTACAAGCTTATCGCCGACATAGTAGTTATGCCAATCGTAGCCGATTTTATCCGACTGCTCAACCTTCTCGGTTATACCGCCGAGCTTTTCGATTTGCTCGCCCTGTACGACCTTATCACGATATGCTTTCGCCTCAGCTCTCGTCATTGTCAACACCTCCCGATGTTATTATAGCTAACGCCTCACTGTCTGAGATTTCTTCGTCCTCTGTCGGCAAAATCGGAGGTTTTTCGACCTCTTCATCCGGTTCGTCGAGCGGTACGGCGTGATAATTGTTCAGCAAGTTTTCAAAATCCGCCGAAAGCATGATCTGCATTGTACTGTATGTGTTGTCGCCGTTCGCTCTGAGCTTATAACCCTCGTTCGGCTCAATCACAAGCATTTTAAATCCGCTATCCTCAACGATTGATACGGTTGCGTGTTCGATTGGTTGCTTTTCGTATATCACGCTATAATCACTCCTTTGTAGTTCGTCAAAACGGTTGCGAGGGTCATACCCTGTGTGGATGCAACGTACAAACCTGTTACTGGATTTAATTCACACCGCCATGATGTTAAATAGTCCTTTACAAGTGCCGAAAATTTAATCGTAATTTGACCTAATTCCGATCTATATTCGCGGACGCCGTTAACAATTGACAAGAGCGTTCCCGGGTCATCAGAGCTTGCTCCGTACTTTCCTTTCATCAAAGCGGGACAATCTGACAAGTCGAAGTCATGGCTGATTGTGAGTGGCTTAAACCGAACATACTTTAACTTTGAACACTTCTGAAATGTTCGTGTGTACCCCGTTCCGCGGCTCAGGTCAAGTGGTGTTCCAAGAATTGATTGTAGGTTTGAACAGTTTCGGAAAAATTCGTACCAATAACCCACGTTGTATTCTTCTGCATTGTTTTCTTTTTCAATCAGCGTTATTTCCTCAATAGAACCGCTGTCGTTGAACATTCCGCGAGGGTCAACAACGCACTCGAAGTCGGCAAGTGTAAGTTTCTTAAGATTCGCTGCAACTGTTCCGCCGAGAGAATTAAACATGCTTCTTTCGTTCCCCGCGATTGTTTTCGCCGAACCTTTAACGCTGAATCCGCATTCTTCGACATACGGTGAAACACGAGTACTTTTACTGTACACTGCGTTCGGCGTTTCCAAAAATGGCAGCTTAATCAAAACATCGGGCGAGTCAGGAACATCAGGTTCTTCTTTGTCGAGCTTATATCCGCCTGTGATCAAGCTCGGCGGCGTTGTTGCATGTGCAAAAGCATAGGTTAATTCACTGCATTTTCTGAGGTCAAGCACATCTTGCTCACTTTTGAGCGGCAGCTCATTGGCAATGTCGATAAGCTCGTTCCAGTCCGATTCCTTTAAGTCCTGCCCCGTGAGGTCGGATAACGTTTCGCCAAGCTCCGTCCTGTCGGTCTCTCTCTGCTCCGATTTTGCCTTTTCAACGACGTTTTCGCCCGAATCGTCAAGGGTCGGATTGAGGGTGAATGTGTACGGAATTGACTTCCATATGACTTTGTCACCGTCCTTGAGAACAAGCTGTAAAGCAAGCGTATTGTCCGTCAGAACCTCGCTCGGCAGGTCGAAGGTATCGTTTGATACAGTATAATCAAAACTGCCCTGTGCGGTCTCACAGACGATATTTTTACTGTACCCTTGCAACGACGAAGGGAGAAGAAACAACAGCGTCGTTGCGTTCTTCTCCCCTATCGTGCCGAGACTTGAATATTCGGGAAACAATCCCCTCTTTTCGCTGACTGTGATTTTGTTAATCATCGGTGATCACCTCAATAAAAGGCTCAATACTGATGATATTCTGCGCCGAAAGCTCAAGGTCGGTGATGTCAATAGGCTTGACGTCAAGCTCGACCTCTTGGCTCTGCAAGACGTTTATATCAGCCTCAAAGCTCTTGTACGCCTCATCCTCAAATTCGTAGATATGCTTTTCCTTGTTCAGCGTACCGTATTTCTCGCAGAGCTTGATACGTTCGCCGTCGTACACATTGATTTCGCCGTCAATGGCTTTAATGAGCTTTGCCAGTCTGTAGCTCTGCTTTACAGGCAATGTCCGCCCCGCAAGCCGTGAAAGCGTCTCACGGGCGTTTAAAATTTGTTTGATTGATGTTTTCATTGTGGCATCTCCTTAACCTGCATAGATTTCTCCGGTTTCTTTATTTATGTACAAAGTACTTTTTCCGGAGCCTCCCGCATAATTACTTAAATATATTTTTCCGTCGTTAAAAGTGATTGTGTTAGAATATTCATCGGCGCTTGTCATAAAGCGGATTCCGTATTGACCTTGTATTCCCATCATGGGGTGAAAGTTACCATAATAAACAGTTGTAAACAGTCCGTGCGTCCCATATTTACTCGTATATTGTTTTATTTCTCCATCGAAAATTCGTATACCAAATGTTTCGCTGCTAACATCAATGATTCCATTCGTAATCGTCGCACCCTGACATTTTGTAATTGTGCCGTCCTCCGACAGCTCAAAATTATCCGACGTAATCGATATTTTATTTCCCTCAATCGCAATAGCAGATGTGAGCTTATTATTCTTGTCCTTCTGCACACACATAGATATCTGCGCCTTGACGGATTGATCTATATCTTCCGCCGACGGCGTCCAATCGGTAGCAATGTTGCCTTCTTCAAGCTTAAATGAGGAAATATCAACTCGGTATTGTGTGCTTGCTAAACAGTCTGTAAAGAAAAGCATTATATAAAAATTACTGATTGGGCCTGTAATCTTGAAAGTCAATACATATTTCTGCCACGAGGTTGTGAGCGTCGGAGCAGTACTACGATTTGTGTCAAGAGTAACCTTCACGCCTTCTCCGGCATAAATCGCAGATGAAGCAGCAAGATTACCCGGGTGTGAGAATGCACCGTCTGTTTTAAGCCAAAATGACAATGTATATGTCGTATTCGGCTTGACCTTATCAACAGTGCTCTGACCGAGGATATCAGACTCAACAAAACGGATACCCCTTGTTATTCCTGTATCTCCGCCTGTCGAATCAGCGGTAAAAATCACTTGACTGTATTTCCCCGACGGTACATATGTATCGGGGTATGACGGATATATCAACGCTTTGTCGACCTTATATTTTGTCGGTGCGAAACTTGCAAAGCACTCGGAATTCAGCAGAATATTTCTTGTGCCGATTTTCAGGTTTTCCTCAACCGATAGCGTAATCTTGTCCGACTGTGCTTCAATGAGCGAATTGCACCGCTCCTCGGTGATGTATCCTGCGTCCCGAATGTTCTTGATTGACTCCGCCTGTGTTGAAAACATTTCGGAGGTCTGGTTGACGAACGTATTGTATGTGCTGTTCGCCACATAGTTTTTCTCAACCTCCGTTTTTAGCGCCGTATATTGGCTTGTTGCCGCCTCTGCCGTCGCCGCAATTTTTGCTTCAAGCCCTGATTTTGTATCAACTATCTTTCCGCTCAATTCTTCGGAGGTTTGTTTCAGCTCGGTATATTTTTCATCGGAATCCTTAACAAGTGCGGTAATCTGATTGTTAACATGGTCAACGCTCAGTTTTACACTTTTTAAATCAGCTTTTACACTTCCGGCAAGGTTTCTGTCAGCCGTTGACGAGTTCTGCGTTCCTGCCTTAAAGTTCGAACGAATTCGTGAAGTCGTGCTCATGCCGAGTACATAAGATAGTATATGTGTTCCGTCTTTTTTCTTTATTTGTATCCCGTCGTTGATGTCAAAAAGGTAATCGTCGATAAAATCAGTTAGATTGAAAGGGTACAGCTTCATGCCCTTTATTTTTGCAAAAACCTTCGGCGCAATGCCTGTCCTGTCATTTTCAACAAGAGGATTGTCATTGATTTGCCATTCATGCAGACCGTTTGCTTGAACGTCTGCATCGTTCTGATAAACATATGCGTCGTCATAGTCGGCATGGCCGAAAGATACGGCGTTGATAGAACCGTACAGAGGTTCAGCCGATAAGGTCTTGTATTTGCTTTTATCCGCATAGGCTCCGCTTGGGTATGTTTTTCCGGATTCCGTAACCGTTCCTTTGTATGTAGGTCTTGTAAAAACGAGACTCTGACCGTCGCGGGAAATGATCGGAATACAGCCGCTTAGTTCAGCAATCCATGAAATCATCTGCCTGTCCGTTGTGCTCTCGGGTGTTCCTACAGCTTCGGTAAAGCGGTAAGAAATGATATTGGCTTTTGTTGCCGTATCGACGGACAAGCCATGTTTTAAGCAGATTTTCTCTACGACAGTTGATACCACTGTTTCAGTGGGAATAATCCCGTTACTGTAAACCTTTTCAAACGGAGCATCAAATAAGCGTGTGCGGTCAGTTCCTTTGAATTGAATTGTGCGTTTGGTCGAATTGTTCGTCACATCTTCACCGTCAGCATAGAACAAGCCCATCGGCACCCACACCGTCTTAGTATCGCTGATATCAAGTCCACGATAAGCCTGAACCTCTTTACCGTTAAGGTTCAAGCTGCCGTCAAGGTTATAAATCTCAAATTCACAGGTCTTTGCCGGAAAGCCGCCTATCATTTTCTCCGTCTCATGCGTGATTTTCGGAAATGAAACAAGATGTTCCAGTCCCGTGTATGTTTTTCCATCAACCACGATCTTAGATCTCGGTTTTCGGATTGTGCTGTCTTTAATATAAGACAGATACTCTCCGCCCGGATTATACATATATCATTCCTCCTTAAACCGGTATCATCTGAATAAATCGCAGCTCAAACGGCTCTACGATAAATTCGCCGCTGTCCGTCATGTACTTTGTTTTTATTGCATCGGAAACAGGGTACATGGTTCGTGTAACCCTTGTTCCTGTGTACAAATCATAATAATTGACCGTGCAGGTTTTATAATGTCTGACGGTCAAAATTGTTCTTATGTCGGCTTCGGTCAGCCCCTCACCCTGAAAAGAAAGAGAGATTTTATCCCTCTCAGGCAAAACCTCTCTTATCATTACATTTTCATCGGTTGCGCCGCTGCCGTCGCCGTCGGTCTGCGGATATTCCCAGCTCATATGGTCGGCTTTGAGCTTAGTTTTTCCGTTGACCTATACTTCGTATTTATCCATATGCAACGCTCCTTTATATCTCCAAAAGAATACGACCTTCGGCTATCTGAGCTTCGTTGATTTGCTTAATGACAGTTCTGCCGTCGGGATATTTGATAAGCAGCTCAATTTGCAGTTTAACTTTCTGAATGCCGTTATTTACTGCGGCGCCCATTTCTTGCATTGCCAGCTTAACCTGTTCCCTGATCTTCGATTCGGGAGTAATGATCTCACCCTCTCGTTTGTTATCGCCGACGACTGCAAGCGTCGGATTGTTGGCTTTGAGGTAGCCGCCTGTTGCAAGCTTCGGGATAGACAACTCTCGAATCAGAGAAATGTTGACGCCCGGTATTTTGTTAATCAAACCAATCGCTCTGTTGATTGCCCTGATGAAGCCATTAATCGTGTTCTCTGCAAATGAAATAATGGAATTAACAACCTTTTTAAAAGCTCCGCCTATGGCATTACCAATACTTGTTCCGATTGATGTAAACTTTGATTTGATTGTATTCCATATTCCTCCGAAGAACGAACCGACACCAGAAAATACGTTTTTAACGGCCTGCCATGCTTGGCTGAAAACATTTTGGAAGAACGTCTTAACATTATTGAAAATGTTTGTAATGCTCGTCCACAGATTACGGAAGAAATTCGCTATTGGGTCAATAACCGAGGTTTTGAACCAATTTGAAACCTTTTCCCATGTAGCCTTGATAACTTCCCATGCGGCAACAGCAGCTGCTTTGATTTCGTCCCAATGCTTAACACAAACAAGAATTATTGCAACAAGAGCAACGATACCGGCAACAACCAATCCAATAGGATTTGCGGTCATAACAGCATTAACAACAGCTTGTACGGCTGCATAAACTTTTTGAGCTACTGCGAGCGCTTTTGTTGCAACCTCATATGCTATAATACCGGCTGTAACAAGTCCTATCGCATAAGCTACACCCTCAAGAATTGGCTTTCCGTCAGTTTTCAGCCAATCAAGAACATCGTTGAAGGACGATAACTTATCATTAACGCTTTGCAATCCGCTTTCGGCACTCGGAACAAGACCTTCTATCAGATCAGCATACAGGTCAGCAATATATCCGATAATAATTGATATTATCTCAACTATGTTCCCGACAATATTCCGAATATTATTAAATAATTCGCTTCCGCCGTTATCCCAAATTTCTTTGAGTGCATCCGATATCCTCTTTGCAGCATTGGTGACCTTTTCAAAGCATTCCGTTATTGCCGAAGCAAATGACGCTCCTCGTTCGCTCTGCCACCAATCCGATATCGCTTTTCCGACATCGTCAACAATGTATAAAACATTATTGATTACATCAGCAATGTTCTGAATTATTCTATCGCCTGTTGAAGCGTTTTTCCATGCCTCGGTAAAGGCATTTGCCACATTACCGACAGTGTCAAAAATTCGTGTAACAATGTTCAAAATAAGCTCAAGCGTTTGTTGAGCCGTGCCGTTATTCCAAATCTCCGCAAAGCTCAGTTTTATTGCTCCGCAAAAATCCTTGATTTTCTGAAAAGCCGAATGAATAGAATCCACAAGAGGCTTGCCCTTGCTATCCCATGCTGCTACTAATGGGTCAAAGAAGCTACTTAACTTTGCCGATGCGGAATCAAGGCTATCGCTGAGTGCCGAGCTATAGCCCGAAGCGGCACCTGCACCGCCGCCTAAAGCACTGCCTACATCGGAGCTGCTTCCGCTGTCCGTGTCGGTCTTACTCAATGTGTTGATCTCGTCATAGGCAGCAAATGCATTTTTGACCTTTTTTGCCGCTTTTTCCGCCGCTGTGCCCGTTGACATTATGTCGCTTGCGGCATCAACCGCCGAGCCCGAAAGTCCCGACATTGCCGACCCTGCTCCTGCTGTGGCTGTTGCAACAGAGCCGCTGAACAGTCCTGCAATCGCACTCGCCGCTCTGTTCGCATATTCAATAAGAGTGTTAAGCTGTTTCAACAGCGGTGTCAGTGCTGTTATGAGCAGGGTTCCGATGTTCGATTTCAGCGAATCAAAGTTTAGGGATAATATTCGCACCTGATTCGCCCAGGAATCAGATGTTCGTGAAAAGTCACCCTGTGCATCGGCAGTTACGGATAGCAGATAGTTATACCGCAACAGTGCTTGATCTGCCTGTGACATCTTCTGATAAGCAGTAGTAATGCCTTTTGACATTGCGTAGGCTTCAAGATTAGCTACCGACATATTGATACCGAGCTGCTTCAAAGGCTCGGTTTCTCCCGAAATGCCTGAACGAATCTTTGTAAAAGCATCGTCAACGTCAAGATTATAGAACGACGCAAGATCGCCCGCAAGCTCGGTTATTTTTTGCGACATGTTCAGTGACGCATCTGTCGTCAAGCCCATTGACTTGAGCATTGCGCCCATTGTGCCGCTGTATTGTTTCGCCGACAGCTCGGATATTCCGAACGCCGACGCTGTTGTTTTCGCCCACGCATTGATCTTGCTTGCTCCCTGACCGAAAGTAACGTCAACAACGTTCTGTACTTCCGTCAGGTCGGAACCGAGATCAATACATTCCTTTGAAAAGGCTGTTATCGCTTTAACCGAAAAAGCAGTTGCCGCCGCAACGCCGATTTTTTTGAAAGCACCTGTGAACGCCGACGAAATACCCGTAGCGGACTGTCCGCAGGTTTTCTGTGCCGACTTTGCAGCGGCAAAAACATCCTTTTTAAACTGGTCTTTATTCAGCTGGAGCTAAAAAGTGAGCGTTCCTACGTTTGCCATTTTATCACCCCGCTAATGATTTCATCATCTGCTGGAATTGCTCGAGAGATATTGTAATCTGCGGCGTTTGGTTTTGAGAAGCTTTAAACTTCTGCCATTCCGAACGGATTTTCTTTTCCTGCACCGTCATACGTTCAATCGTTTCACGGTCGGTTTCCGCTCTTATCCTCACAGCCTCACCGAGAGGTGTATCACCCATAATTCCAACAAGTAATTTTCTGTATTCCGAGACCGAAATATCTTCCTGCATCAATCGTATTCCGTACTGTTTGGCAAAGCTCGATATAATCAAAGCCTCGTCAAAATCTTCATCGTAATACGATTCTTCGGTCAGTTTTTTCTTTCTCTTGCCGCCTTTTTGAGTTCGTCATAGTCCTCACCGGTAATAGCGGACATGATAAAAAATGTGAGATTTGTAAAATCGAGGACGGAAAGGTCCTTGTTGTTGAGGATTTCGTCAGCATTCTCCTTGCCAAGAGCAAGTCTGATGATTTCCTCGTCCTTTTCAATAACGCTGTCGTCGTTCTGAACAGCTTCGATCTTCTTCCATGTGGAACGGCGATCGTCAACCGTATAGAGCTTGTCACCAATTTTAAGTGACGGATGATTGTCGCCTGAAAGAATTGCGCCCTTTGTATCAATGATTTTCATAAAAAAACTCCTTTTAAAAAATAATTGGGGACAAGTCGCCCTGCCCCCTCGTTTTTAGTTAGATCCCGTTTCGGAATTAACAGTTCCGCTCTCATTGGTTGAGCTTGTGCTTGCTGACGCTGTATATGTTGGCTTGCCGTCTGATATAAGGTCAAATTCAAGCGGAGCAACATTCGTTGAATCTGCACCGGCAATACTCTTTACCTGAATTACGCACGGTACAACGAGAGTATCACCGTTCGGGAATGAAATCTTGTATGTTGTATTACAAGCCTGACCGTTCGTCCATGCCTTGCTTGCAACATAATCGTTACCCGGGTCGCCGACATTTCTCTTGCCGGACATGGAAATTGTAATAGACTTAGCCGTTGCAAGTGCTCTCTGCCAGCCCTTAGCCTCCAACGGATTCCATGTTTCAACCCCCGTATCAACGGCTATCGACGCCGATTCCATATCGGCAATAGTAACATAATCGGAATCCGATGGACTTGTTGCACGTGAGCTCACCGAACTCTTGTCAATCTTAAAGTCCATTTCGTTCACGGGAAATACACCTTTAAATCCTGTAGCCATACTCAATCACCTTTCTTTGTAATATATAAATCAAATTCAAGCGAATTTTCATATACGCCCTGATCGTCGGTACCCAAATCAATGGGTGCGTTATACGGCGATATAACGAAAACACGCTCGTTATTAAGGCCAAATGTTTTCTCGTCAAAGAAATTGTAAATCTCTTCGGCTTTCTCTGCAGCTGCTTCGTAATTCTTGCCGAAGCGCAGCAAAACGGAAATCGGCAGCACGGTATATGACCTGTTACCCTTGCCGCCAATTGTGTTAATTTTCGGACGTGAAACCTTTGAATGATAAAAGCACACTGCCCGTTCCTTGTTCTTGTCAATCTTTCCGACGGATATGCTTTCTTTCCACGGAAAATCCGACTTGAAATAATCCCTCAAATCCGAAAGTGTCATTTTATCCTCCCAAGCGTTTCATTCCATTGTGCATATATTTCTCAAACTCACTCTGTGCAAAATCTTTCTTTGCACCGTTAAGATACGGTTCGCACCATTCTCCGCCCGCGGCCTTGTTATGCTCCCGTGTGAAATTGTATTCCGGGTGGAAATACATCCGCCTTGCATAAGGTTGATCAAACTCAATAGTTACTTTAAAATCTTTGGCTTGACTGCTGTCAACAAAGGTTGAATCTTTTTGTAAAGTTCCCGTATTAAAGGGCATTGTTTCGGACTGTTGTATGTCGGTTTTAATTGCATCGGCGGTTTCGATGAGAGCCTGCTCCGCAATATTTTCTATTGCTGCCAAATTTTTGTGATTGATTTTCGCCTTAACGTTCATCACATCACCTCAAATTCCGTGTGGTGCACCGTGCCGTCAGGATTTCTCGGACGTGCGGCAGAATATATCTGCATTGTTCGTCCGTTGACTGTCACGGTGCCGCTTGATAAGATAGGCAATGCAGTGGCAAAATCACCCTTGACGATAACCGTTCCTGCGAGTGTTACTCTCTTGCCGTCAGCCGTAAACACAGTCTTTGACGCCTCATCAAATATACACTTCATCGGTTCGGTCTTATATACGACCGTTTCGCCGTCCTCGTTCAGCTCCTCTGTATCAACGGAAATAACACATTCGTTGTTGAGAAGCCAATCGGGAAAGCCGAGCCTTTTAACTCTCCTCGCCATATCAAGCACCTCGCCACATTAGCCCCGATTTTCTGAGCAATGCAAGAGCGGTCGGGTTCATATGATTTTTGCTCGCTCCGCTCTCCTGCTGTCCCTGTGTGACACTCAGTTTGCCGACGGTATAGCTTGACACGTCGGTTTCATCGTAGCCGTTCTCAACAATATACTGTGCCTGATAGCAGGTCGCTTTGCGTATGCACTCACGCTGAAACGGAGTGAGATTATCAAATCCCACCCCGTTAATTCGTCCGAAAGTCATTTCATCAATCTTGACAGAGGCTAACTCCAAATTATCCTCTATCTCTTTTGTTTCGAGGATATCGTCCTCACCGATTATATTTCGATAATCCGAAAAGTCAGCATAAGCCATGTTGATTACTCCTTAAGCCTCAACGTCAACGTAAAGGCTGTCAATCTTGTTGTTCTTACCGTTCGGGAAAGTAAAGACATCCGAGAAAGCTCTGTTCTGATAAAGATAGCAGTCGCCTTGTGTGTGTCCGCCCGGTGCAAAGTAATAAATGCTCGAGAGCTTCGGTACAAACTTGGTTGTAAGCGGCGAAGCAATGAGGACATTGATCTTCTTTGAGCCCTCAACGGCAGGCTTCGTCATTTCATAGTAGGTCGAAATCGAGCCTACTGTGGGCGACTTGACAGCTGTATATGTGTACGCACCCTCAGAGCCGCTGCGTGTGTAATAGGTCTTGCCTGAATCAATCGCAATGTCCGACGTAAGCTCATAAACAGCAGCCGAAGCAGAAGCGGGAACGAAGCCGCCGTCCTCGGAATCAAAATCGAAGCTGTCGTAGAACACCTCATCGTCAATGACCTCAAAAATCGGTACACCGTCGATTGATGTTACTCTCGTCTCAATACCCATGCCACCCTCGGCGATCTGAGTAAGCTCGATTTTGCGCTGAAGCTCTGTTGACCTTTCAAGCAAGTCCATAATATCAGAGCGAACATACATGACAAGTGCACCCATTGCTCTGTAACGGCGAAGATGACTGATATAGCCCTTAAGCTTTGAATATACATTGTCGGCTGTGTACGCTGAGATTGCCGTCTCGCTGTGATAGCCTGCGAGTGACTTTGCTTTAGTCGCACAGCGTGAGAAGAATAATGCGTTTGCTTCGGGGACGCTCTGTGTGCTGGTGAAGGTCTCGGAAATGTTCTTGATTGAAGCGGTTGCGTTGCTCTCGTCCACGTCGAGTCTGTCAACGCAGAACTCAACATCTCTGTCGTGCATAAGAGTGAACGGCACATCGGCCTGAACAAAATTACCTCTGTTCCATCCGCCGTTGCGGTTGTGGCTCTTGTAGCCTGAGGTTGACATCTGTGTAAAGTGGAAAGTCTTTGCACCGAGCCACTTTACATTTGTTGTGATAAACGGAGAAATCATTGAACCCTGTATGAGGATGTCAAGAAGCTCCGGTGCCCACTGCTGAGCATAGTTAATGTTTGGCATTTAAAATCTTCCTTTCTTAGTTAAATCTGTTCCAGCGTTTCTGCGGAACTTTCCTTTCGGGCGTTTTCTTCTGATCTGCGCCCTGTTTGCCGTCGCCGCCGATAACAAAGCCGACGTTGCCTTCGTCAGCCTTAACGACAAGTTCAGGCCATTCTTTCAAAAGCTCGGCAACCTGTGCCGATGCCTTTTCACGGTCAAAGTTTCCGTCATCGTCAACGCATTTGTCATGTTCAACGAGCCTTGCGGCTTTCGTGACCTTCTTTGCGTCAACATGAGCGGCAAGAAGCAAGTTTTCAAGCACTGCGCCATCCGCACGTTCTCTCTCTTTGGCAAGTGCCTGCTGAATTTGCGACATCTCTTCGCCGGTACCGTTGTTCGCTGAGTTTGCCGCTTCCTCCGCTGCCGCCTTGGAAAGAATTTCCTTTGCTTTGGCCCTGTCTGTGATGCCAAGTTCTTTAAGAACCTTGGCAACAGCCTTTTCGCTGTTTTTCTTGGAGATACCGTTCATCTCCTCCTCGGAATACTTCTTCTCCGGCTCTGTATTCGCCGCACCTGTATTTGTGTCCTGCTGTACATTGCCGTTTTCTGTATTCTCTGTGTTGTTGACTTCTTCAGCCATATACTCTCCTTTTTTACGGATAAGGACATCCGCACCCCGTTGTTTCAGATACGGGCAAACTGTATTTTTGATATAAAAACAGCGTCACCATTACGGCAACGCTGAAATTATAGGCATGAAAAAAGCACCTTGATTGCTCAGGGTGCTTGATATGATATTAAATTACTTGTTAAAGACTTTGTTATAGCAATAGCATAAATCTTTAATGGCTTGCTCTTTCTCGTCATCGCCAAGAATTCCGCTTAAAAGTCCATTACTGTACGTTCTATAATAATATCCTAATTCGCCTTTTATTTCTGGTGTTAAAATATCATGTTCTGTTTCATACATAATAACCCCAAGAACCATTATAAAACGTTCTCTTTCGGTCAAAGAGCTTTCGTCTGTATCATGCAGGCAATGATCTTGAACTTGTGCGCCTGTTTTTAATTTGCGGCTTTCGCATATTTCATACGTCATTTCTAAATACTCATTATAGTTATCTTCAAAGATCATTTAATAACCTACTTTCTATATTTCCAAACATTGCCTTCAACCTTTTTGTTTGATACAACATTTATTTTCACATCAGGATAAAGTTGCTGAAATTGTGCCATTACCCCTTTGCAGCTATCACACATACCTCGCTCTGAAAGCATTGTAATTGACTTAAACGGTTTTTTATCATATAAATCCGCAAAATACTCGAAAAGCTTCGCTTCGGTATCTTCGTATGTTTTAGACCGCATTATTCCGTTTTCACTTTTTACATCAATATATTTAAATCGACGGTCGGCTTTTAAAAGCACCAAATCAGCATTGCCTTTGTATCCCTTTGAAGAGTTGGAAAGCTTGCTGTGAGCAAAATACATTTTATTCATTTTTCCATCAATATATGCACCTGCAACATTACCAGATTTTTTATACCTGCTTGTAAAATTCATGCGCTTTTCGGTTATAACCTTCTTGTCAAAATCTAATATTTGCTGTGGTGTCAAATCACCGGAGTCAATCTTATACTGATTGACAATTCTGTATTTTGCCTTGAGCGATTTCCATAATTCAGGATTTTCATACTTAATCTTTTGAAAGTCCTCAAACTTTGACGGGAACAACTCTTTAAGCGTTGCCTTGTATCTGGAAAACTGCTCTCTGTCTGTGCTTAGATTATAATATTTTTTGGTTTCAATGTCAACAGTTTCCGCAGCCGGATTGCTTTTTATTTCTGTCTTTCGTTTTTCCCACTCATTAAGCCTCGCTTGATATTTCGCAATGTTATCAGGATCAATGCTTCCAACCGTCAGCCGCTTGTATTTTTGGATCATGTTTTCAACATGTGCCCGGTTTAGCTCCTCCGTGCCGTATTCGTTCAGCTTGTTATCTTCCGTTTCATAGTGGACGATATCCTCAAGCTCAGGGTAATACGTTCCGAGACCGTGACGGCATCGAAAACGGTACTATATGATTTATTCTACCTTATATAGAGCGATAAAAAAGACAGGCCTTTCGACCTGTCTCTTATATTGAATAATTAAATTATTCGTTGATAGCAGTAACAACGCCTGAACCAACTGTACGTCCGCCCTCACGGATAGCGAAACGAAGACCTTCTTCGATAGCGATCGGAGTGATGAGCTCAACGTTCATTGTAACGTTATCGCCGGGCATGCACATCTCTGTTCCCTCAGGAAGAGTGATAACACCTGTAACGTCTGTTGTTCTGAAATAGAATTGTGGTCTATATCCATTGAAGAATGGTGTATGTCTTCCACCTTCTTCTTTTGTTAATACGTAAACTTGTGCTTTGAATTTTGTATGTGGATGTATTGATCCTGGTTTTGCTAAAACTTGACCTCTTTCGATATCTTTTCTATCGATACCTCTTAATAGAACACCGATATTATCTCCAGCTTCTGCTTGGTCTAATAGTTTTCTGAACATTTCAACACCTGTTACAACAGTTTTCTTTTTCTCTGTTGATAAACCAACTATTTCAACTTCGTCTTGAACTTTAACAACTCCTCTTTCTACTCTACCTGTAGCAACTGTTCCTCTACCTGTTATAGAGAATACGTCTTCTACTGGCATTAAGAAGTCACCATCTGTTGGTCTTTCTGGTGTTGGTATATAGCTATCAACTGCATCCATTAATTCTTTGATGCATTGATATTCTGGTGCGTTTGGATCTGTTGATGTAGATTCTAGAACTTTTAATGAAGATCCTTTTATAACTGGGATTTCATCTCCTGGGAAATCGTAGCTAGATAATAAATCTCTAACTTCCATTTCAACTAATTCTAATAATTCTGGATCATCAACCATATCGCATTTATTTAAGTAAACAACGATATATTTAACTCCAACTTGTCTTGCTAATAGTATATGCTCTCTTGTTTGAGGCATTGGACCGTCAGCTGCTGAAACAACTAATATTGCTCCATCCATTTGAGCAGCACCTGTAATCATGTTTTTTACATAGTCAGCGTGACCTGGACAGTCAACGTGTGCATAGTGTCTTTTTTCTGTTTCATATTCAACGTGTGCTGTGTTGATTGTGATTCCTCTTGCTTTTTCTTCTGGAGCACCATCGATTTGATCATATGCTGTGTATTGAGCCTTTCCTAATAATCCTAACCATTTTGTAATAGCTGCTGTTGTTGTTGTTTTTCCGTGGTCAACGTGACCAATTGTACCAATGTTAACATGTGGTTTTGTTCTTTCAAATTTTGCTTTTGCCATTTAATTTTCCTCCTTTTTTAATGTACAAAACTATTGTATCTAATTCTTGAAAAAATATCA
>ERZ772867.1640-NODE-1640-length-24619-cov-4.624084_pt1 | contig 24619 bp, 27 predicted proteins | sample MGYA00511341_ERZ772867 | MGnify/ENA primary metagenome ERZ772867 (study PRJEB29015, sample SAMEA2737707) | human gut metagenome | biome: human gut; feature: human-associated habitat; material: faeces | place: China | collected 2012 ... | reverse complement strand
ATCATCCGGAGGGATCGCGAATGCAGAAACGAGGAACATGGCTTCGGGCCGGGCTGACCGGCGCGGCGGCCGGGGCAGTAAACGGTTTATTCGGCGCCGGGGGCGGCATGCTGCTGCTTCCCCTGCTCCATCGCCTGACCGATCTGCGGGAGCATGAGGCCTTTGCCTGCAGCGTCTGCACGATGCTGCCGCTGTCCGTCGTTTCTCTTGTTGTCTACTGGCTGCGCGGCGGTGAATTCCTGACTGCGGCCCTCCCCTATCTTGCGGGCGGCGCGCTGGGCGGCATCGCGGCAGGACTCCTGCTGCGCCGCCTGTCCGCCGTGTGGCTGCACCGCGCGCTCGGCGCGCTGATCGTCTGGGGCGGACTGCGCCTCCTGCTGCGATGAATGCGTGGTGGGCCGCAGCTCTCGCAGGCGCAGTCTGCGGCCTGCTCTCCGGCCTCGGCATCGGCGGCGGCACGCTGCTCATGGTCTGGATGACCGGCGTTGCAGCCCTCCCGCAGCAGACCGCGCAGGGCATTAATCTGCTGTATTTTCTGCCGTCGGCTGCCTGCGCGCTGTTCTTTCATATTCGCAACAGGCTGATCCGCTGGGATATCGTGCTCCCGGCCGCATTGGGCGGCTGCGTGACTGCGGCGATCGCCGCATGGATCGCCACGGGGCTGGACGTCTCGCTGCTGCGCCGCCTGTTCGGCGGCTTCCTGCTGCTCACCGGCCTGCGCGAACTGTTTTTCCATCAGCAGCGCGACAAGAACGCCAGATAGCCCTCGAGGATCAGCGAGGCGGCGACGGCGTCGACGGTATTTTTGCGCTTTTTCCCGTGATAATTGCAGTCGCTCAGGATCTGGTGTGCCTCAACGGTCGTCCGCCGTTCGTCCCAGAGCACGACCTCCATGCCGCAGGCAGCCTGGATCGTGGCGGCCATCTCGCGGTACAGCGCCGCGCGCGGGCCCTCTGTGCCGTCCATATTGCGCGGGAAGCCCATCACGAGCCGCTCCGCGCCGCTCTCCTGCACAAGCGCGGCAATGGCTTCCGCTGTCTGCTGCGGGCGGCGGCTGTGGATGACGGTCGTGCGGCCGACGATGCTGCCGCTCGCATCGGAAATGGCGATCCCCGTCCGGGCGTCGCCGTAGTCAATGGCAAGAACTCTCATGGTGCCTCCGTGGTTTTTTACTTTACCAACACTGCACAATTGCAGCTTCAGCCTACGCCGGATATTTTTCGCCGATCCATCGGCTTGAAAAGGTTGAGGTACACAAAGTACATCTGCGCCTTTTAAGCCTTGTCTCGACAAAAAATTTCTCGGGAACCTCTGAATCAATCGGCTGCGGCGCTCAGCGGGTCTTTCGCCCCAACTTATCGGTTTGAAAATCTTGAAATATTGCGCAGCCGTTGGCGGCTTTGCCGCCTTACGGATGCGGCATGCCCCTTGCGGGTACACAAAGTATTCCTGCAATTTCCAAACCTCAATTTGGAACAAAATCCCTCGCTGACCGCTCTTGCAATTTAATCAGAGGTTTCCTCGGAGTTCTCTTGCTGAATTATGCGGTGCTTTTCTTTCATTATAGCATGCTTTTACGTACAGGACAAGGGAAATCAACCTGGCTGGAAGTTTCTTTCGATTCCGCTTCAAATCAGCATTGGCTTTATCTTCAAACTATGCTAGAATAAGAGAAAAGGCGGCGCTTCCTGCGCCGGACAAAGGAGGAACCCGTATGGCTTCCCTGCTCATTCGCGATCTTGACACCGTGGTCACCTGCGACGATGCGGACAGCGTGCTCCGGCACGTCGACCTGTACTGCGAGGACGGACGTATCCGCGCCATCGGCCCTGATCTTGCCGTTCAGGCTGACGAGGTGCTGGACGGCTCCCATCTGCTGTGCTATCCCGGCCTCATTAATACGCACCACCATCTTTATCAGCAGTTCTCGCGCAATCTGCCGGAGGTACAGAATCTTGAACTGTTCCCCTGGCTCAAGGCGCTCTATGAGATCTGGAAAAACCTCGATACCGAGGTCGTGCACGGTTCCTCGCTGACCGGCATGGGCGAGCTGATGAAAAACGGCTGCACGACCTGCTTCGATCACCACTATGTCTTCCCTGCCGGGTGCGGTGATCTGCTCGGCGCGCAGTTTGCGGCGGCCGACGAGCTCGGCATGCGCATGGTCGCCTCGCGCGGCAGCATGGACCTGTCCGTGAAGGACGGCGGCCTGCCGCCCGACAGCGTCGTACAGAGCGTGGACGCCATTCTGGAGGACAGCGCCGCGCTGATCGAGCGCTGGCACGATCCGTCCTATGGCTCCATGCGGCAGATCGCGCTGGCTCCGTGCTCGCCGTTCTCCGTTTCGCGCGAGCTGCTGCTGCAGAGTGCGAAGCTGGCGCGGCAGTATCATGTCCGCCTGCACACACACCTTGCCGAGACGAAGGACGAGGAGCGCTACACCCTTGACCGTTATGGCCTGCGTCCGCTTGCCTATCTCGAGTCGCTCGGCTGGGTCGGCCCGGACGTCTGGTTCGCGCACGGCATCCACTTTACGGAAGCGGAGCTCGACCTTCTCGCAGAGACCGGAACGGGCGTGGCGCACTGCCCCGTTTCCAACATGAAGCTCTCCTCCGGTGTGGCGCACATCCCCGAGATGCTGCAGCGCGGCATCCACGTCGGCCTCGCCGTCGACGGCTCGGCCTCACAGGACGGCTCCGATCTGCTCGAGGAGATCCGCATCTGCTATCTGCTCCATCGCCTGCATTCCTCGGCCGCTGCGCCGAGCGGCTACGACGTGCTGAAGCTCGCCACGCGCGGCTCCGCCTCCCTGCTCGGGCGTGAGGACATCGGCTATCTTGCGGTCGGCAAGTGCGCGGACCTGTTCCTCGTCGATTCTCGGCGGCTCGAGCTCGTCGGCGCGTGCTATGATCCCAAAAACGTCTTCGGCACGGTCGGCCTGCGCGCCCCGGTGGACTACACCGTGGTCAACGGCTGCATCACCGTCGCGCACGGCAAACTGACCGGCATCGATGAGGCCAAAACAGCCGAGAATGCCCGCCATGTCTGCGACCGTTACCTCGGCAAAAACTGATCTCAAAACAATTGCTCCCCTCCCGGAAATGCGGGAAGGGAGCGATTTTTATACGGACAGCTCTGTCCAGAAATCCAGACTGCGGAAAAACAGCGTCAAGGCCAGCAGATCGGCGCTGCCGCCGGGGCTGAGGTTGCGGCGCGTCATTTCGGCGTCCAGTGCCGTGAGCTCGCCCTCCCACTGCGCCTGCGGGAGCCGGAGAATGCGCTCCGCCTCGTTTTGGGTAAAGGCCAGGCCGGCCTCTCCGCCGCGGTAGAGCAGGTTGCTGTCAGACAGATGCGCCATGCTCCACAGCAGCACACCGAGAGGCGGCTGGCTGCGCGTGGCCTGCAGCAGGGCCTGCAGCGAAGGAAAGCCATCCATGGCCTCCTCACGCGCGCCGGGGCGGCCGTAGCGCCGCCGGACCTGCGAGCCATGCGTTCCGACAGGCGGAGCCAGCGCTGCGGCATCGGCTGCGGCAAGCGAAAATATGGACTCCTGCGCGCCGCTCAGATGCCTGCCCATCGCCGCCAGCAGCAGCGAGAGTGCATACAGCGCGCCCTTGTGCGTGTTCACGCCGCCGGTCGCCTGCAGCATCTCTGCCTCTGCCTGCCGTCCTGCATTCTGCAGCTGCGCAGGTGCAGCGCCGTCCAGTCCGAGGCGGACCATCCGGCAAAACCACGGCCGGAGCGTCTCTGCGCTGCGGAGCATGAGCAGAAGGTCCATATCCGTGTGTGCGCCATTCGTGCGCGAGTCGACAAGGCCGGGTTTCGGAGAAAGCGCCGCCTCCTCGCGAAGGGCATCCGCTGCAAGATCGCCGAGCGTTGTGCAGGCAAATTCTGCGAGCCTGCGGGTCGTCTCGGCGCAGATGGCATCCAGCCCATGCGCGCGGCTGCGGGAGCAGGCCGCAACGGGTCCATCGCAGACGAGGCAGCGGCGCATTTCGGGCCGCGAGAGCTTTTCTCCCGCGGCATCCAGCACATCCAGATCGTAGAGCCGCCCGACCTCCGTCGACTCCAGCTCCATGCAGACGTCCTTGAGCACCTGCGCCGGGCGGTCATATACCAGCAGGGCTTCGCAGCCGGTCACGGCTTCCGTCAGGCAGCATGAAACCGGTCCGCCGAGGCGTTTTGTAAGGGCGGCGACGCCTGCCTGAAAGGCAAAGCGCGACAGCGGCGTATCCTTGACAGGCCCTGCCATATTCATCGTAAACGAAACGAGCGGCAGGCCATACTGCGCAAGCAGCCGCTGCTGCCGCCCGGCCCGGTTTTCACGGGCAAGGAGCACCTGCTCCAAAGAGACTTCGACAGGCTTCATAGGTTGTTTTGGGGACCAGCGTGCGCACGGCGGCGACATCGCCCTCCAGCAGGCGCGCGCGGACTGTGGTGGCAGAGATTGCGTTCAGACGCGGAATCTCCGTAACGTGGATGCCATAGGCGGGCAGAATGGCCTGCATACGGCGGTTATACTGCGCCGTGACGGCGCACGTCGGCTCCTGACCGACAAAGCGCTCCGTGATATGGAGCGCAGGCGCGATCGCGCTGCCGAACAGCGTCAGGTCGAGATCGCATTTTGCCTCCGGCGCGCGGGCCTGATCCTTGAGGAAATAGGCCGGGAACGTCGCGGGGCTGATGAGATAGTCGCCGCCGGGATAGGCCCGGACATTCGGCAGATCGGCAGTTCCCTCGCGCACCAGCCGCAGGCGCAGCTCCGGTGGGAACAGGCTGTCCGTGTCGCTGAGGACAAAGACAAGGACCTGCGCGCAGCGCGCGGCGGCATAGGCAATGAGATGCCGGTGCCCCAGCGTGAACGGGTTGGCATGGCAGACGATGCAGCCGACGGGCCGCTCCGGCCCGACCGGGATACCGGACAGAAAACGGCGCAGTCCACCGCGGCCATGCTCCATCATCAGCATGTCCGGCGTCTGCGCCAGCGGCGTAAAGCCGAGTGAACGGAACAGGCCGCTCTTTCCCGGCGCGGTAAACAGAAATGGGTGCGGCACGCCGTGGGCTGTGGCATCCTGCAGCAGGGCCGAAACGACCTCGGCACAGGCTCCGCCGCCCTCGGCCTCCGGCGAGACGGCGATCTGGCGCAGGACCTTGCCGCTGCGGGTGCCGCAGGCGAGGAGCGCACTGTCGTCTGCCAGCAGCAGCGCCGTGCACTCCCCCGCCTCCTCGAGCCGCAGCCCGGCCCCGGTCAACAGGCGCGCATGGGCAGCCTGCAGACCGGGCGGGACAGCGGTGCAAAGCAGCAGATCAGACATCCTCGTCGATCTGGCGGATGACATCGATGATCGTATTGTCGCGATACATCACGACGCCGACGACGCGGTCCTTATAGCGGATCGGCTCCGGCACGCCGACGATCTTTTCGGCGCGCTGCTGGAGCTGCTCGATGGTAAAGACGTGCAGCCCGGCCTTCTCAAGCTTCTCCTTCACGTCGGGGCGGCGCGGATTGACGGCAATGCCCTGATCCGTCACGACGACGTCCACGGCGTCGCCGGGCGTGACGACCGTGTTGACGTGCTTCACGATGGTCGGGATACGGCCGCGCGTCAGCGGAGCGACAACGACGGACAGGCTCGCGCCCTCGGCCGTGTCGGGGTGCCCGCCGATAGCGCCGCGGATGACGCCGTCCGATCCGGTCAGAACGTTGACATTGAAGTCCGTGTCGATCTCCAGCGCAGAGAGCACAACAAAGTCCAGCTGATCGACGGCGGAGTCCACGAGATAGCTCGCGTAATACGTTGCGCCGATCTGATGGTGGAAGTGGTTATTTTTCAGGGACTTGGCCGCATCGAGATCAAAGCTCTGCACGTCGAGGATGCGGTCGATGAGGCCCTCCTCGTGCATGGCCGTGATCTGGCCGGTGATGCCGCCGAGGGCGAACCGGCAGTGGATGCCGCGGTCGAGCATCTTCTGGCGGAGGAAACGCGCCGTGGCGAGCGAAGCGCCGCCGGAGCCCATCTGCATGGAGAAGCCGTCATAGAGGTAGCCCGCCGCGTCGATGACATTGGCGGCATTGCGGGCGATGAGCAGCTCCTTCGGGTCCTTCGTGTAGCGTGTTGCGCCGGACATGATGCCCTTGGGGTCGCCGATGTCGTCCGTGACGACGACGTAGTCGACCTCGTCCTCCGGGATGGCCCAGGGAGCGTTCGGATAGGCGACGAGATGGTTCGTGATGATCACGACCTCGTCGGCATAGGCGGCGTCCGGGCGGGCGTAGCCCAGCGAGCCGCAGGCGATGCCCTCATCGTCATCGCGGCTGTAGCCGTTGGCATTGCCGTAGGGGTCGCACGACGGCGCGCCGAGGAAGGCGACGTCGATGTGCAGCTCACCCGTGCGGATGGCAGAGGCGCGCCCGCCGTGAGAGCGGAACACGACCGGGCAATCCATCAGGCCGCGGGAGACGGCCTCCGCCAGCTCGCCGCGCATACCGGACGTTTCGATGTGCGTGATAACGCCGTTCTGAATGTGGCGGATGATCGGAGCGTGAATGGCTGAAAGCGACGAAGCTGCAAGCTTAAGATCGTGGAAGCCCATTTCTGCAAGCTTATCGAGCACCATATTGACGATATGGTCGCCGTTGCGGAAATGGTGGTGGAAGCTGATGGTCATGCCGTCGCGCAGCCCCGTGCGGCGGATGGCCTCCTCCAGCGAAGGCACCACCTTATTTTGCTGAAGATATCGCTCTCGGAAGGTGGCGGTTTTCTTCTGTCCGGCCCCGGCGAATGCACCGTGGTTGCTGATCTCATCGATATGGGGAATCTTGTTCAGTTCTACCATACTACAGTTCCTCCACTTCATCTGCCTTGTTGCCGGCCTCATACAGCTCAAGCAGCCGCTTGGCCCGGATGACCACAGGCTTGTCGATCATCTTGCCGTTAAGGCTGGCCACGCCGCTGCCCCGTGCGTTGGCATCAGCAATGGCCTCCATGATGGCCCGCGCCTTGTTCAGATCCTTCTCACTGGGCATAAACACCTTGTGCAGCGGATCGATCTGGCGGGGATTGATAACGGATTTGCCGTCAAAGCCCAGTTTTTTGATGAGGGTGGCTTCAGCGATGAATCCCTCCTCGTCGTTGACATTGGAGAACACCGTGTCCAGCGCGGCGATACCGGCGGCTCGTGCGGCGTTCAGGATCATGCAGCGAGCGAACAGCAGCTCGATACCGTCGCTGCGGGTGGTTTTCAGGTCGGTGACATAGTCCTCCGCGCCTAGTGCAATACCGATCAAACGGTCGCTGGCCTTGGCAATTTCCACGGCGTTGAGCACGCCGCTGGCGCTTTCGATGGCAGCCATCATGCCGGTGGTGCCCACGGGGATACCGGCTGCCCGTTCGATGCGCTCGATCTCCCGTTCGCAGTCGATGACATCCTGTGCGCTATCGGTCTTGGGAAGGCGCACCACCTGTACGCCGGCCCGAATAACAGCCTCCAGGTCCTTAATACCCAAGCCGCTGCTCAGGTCATTGATGCGCACCACCGTTTCTTTTGTACCGAAATGCAGGGTTTTCAGGGCGTTGTACACCAAAAAGCGGGCTGCGTCCTTCTCGGTATAGGCGACGCTGTCCTCCAGGTCGAACATGATGGAGTCCGCGCCGTAGATGCGGGCGTCCCGGATCATACCGGGGTTGTTGCCCGGTACGAACATCATGCTGCGGCGTAAGCGATCCTTCTTATACATCCTGCCGCACCTCCCATGTGTAGTCATGGCATTGCGCTGCGCGGGTCAGGGCAGCGGCCACCCGAGCCCGGACGGTGCAGTCCAGCGCGCCCTTGTCCACGGCGGTGATTACGGCATTCTTCACGCCGTATTCAGCCGTCGTCTCCTTGATAACAGAGATGATCTGCTTGCCGAACTGCTGATAAACACTGCTGGTCAGCTCCACCTGTACGCCGCCTGCATCGGACGGCTCCACGGTGATCATAATGTCGTTAGATTCCATAGTCCCGGCATTGCCGGTGGTGATGAGATTCATATACATCATCTCCTCTGCCTACTTTTGTTCCTTATTTCTTTCATATACGTATTTAGGAGCAGCGGCCCCTGGTCTTCCAGAGGCCGCCGTGCTCGATGCTGCCGCATCAAAATTATAGAGGGAAGGTCTGGTATTCATTTTCGCAGGGGCATCCCTTACAGATGTAGGCAACCCCGGCTGTCAGATCATATATGGACGAGGCGATCGTTTTCCAAACCTTGCACTCATCATACTCCCCATGAGGGACATGGCTACAAACAGCCTCTATGCAATTGGATTCGGGGTAGGTATCCCCTGCTCCGGGGAATTGCTCATGGTTGCACAGAGCCTCACGAATATCAGAAAAGCTCAGCGTACCGTTTCCCTGCTGCAGCAGCCGCCGGAGAACACCATCCCGGAACTTTGTACCTTGGTTCGTACAGGCAGCTGCACCCGCAATCATGTGATTTGCATGGGTAACAAGGCCGTTTTCCGGCTGCACCTGATAGATTTTTTGCGGTGTTGTTTCCAGATCCACGGCCATGTTTTCCGCGGATGCCAGCATGAAATTGCAGGAAACGCCCCGTTTTGCAGATGTCACGGTATCTACCATTTCCTGGAAACAGCGGCTATTCAATGCCTTACGCCGCACGAAGGTCACAGGCGCGCCAATATCGCCACTGTCATAGATAGATGTCAGGTTGTTGGCACAGAGGCCGATCCCGTGGTTGTTCATTCCGTTTCGCACCAGCTGCCCGGCCTCTGTAACGCCGATGATATGCGTACCCTGCAGGTCGTCAATATCTACGATCACCGCATGGCGCTCCACCCATGGACGGTAGTCCCAGTTTTGCAGCAGGTATACCTTGCCGCCGCTGGCCTCTTTCAGGATGGCACCCGTCGTACATTCCTGCAGCTTGAGTTTGAGAATCTCATAGCGGCAATTCAGTGCCATGATCTCATCCACGGCAACGCCGCTGCCCTCCGCGATTCCGAGCATTTCCTGGAATTCCTCCGGATAGTGTTCGTTCACAAAGTCCGTATAATAATGGCTCCGCTTCACCACGGCATTCCACGACTGGCCTACCGACCTCTGAAATTGTCGGTGGTAGCCCTCGATTGCCCGACGGATCAACGCTTCGGCCTGCTGTCCATACTGGACACCACGGGCAAATGGGTCGCTTCCGCGCAGTTTGACGCAAAGGAACTGATCAGTTTGTGCCATCGCTGTCACCCCCTGCCTGTACCTTTTTTCTGCGCTGGATGGTATTTTTGATCATCGGCCAAAACAGCATGATAACGGCAACAGCCAAAAGCACCAGCGCCAGTGGGCGGGTAAATAGCGATAAGGCGTCACCCTTAAAGGTCATGATGGCTGTCCGGAAGTTCAGCTCAACGGTCGGTCCCAGCACATATCCCAGCGTCAGGGGCGCTATAGGAATATCCACCCGCTGGAACACATAGCCGAGAATGCCCATAGCAAAGAATACCCAAATGTCGAAAACGCGGTTATTTGTGGTAAGCGCGCCTATCAGGCACATCAGCAGAATCACCGGCATCATGTAATTCATGGGTGTAGAGAGGATCTTGATAAAGTACTTCAAGAACAGAAGATACATCACATACATGGCGATACACGCCAAAATGTACGCAAAGTAGATGGTTCCGATCACTTCGGGGTTGCTGCTGAAGAGCGATGCGCCAGGTGCCAAACCGTGTACGATAAGGCCGCTCATCAGCATCGCCGTAATCGTGTCGCCGGGGATGCCCAATGTCATCATGGGGATCAATGCGCCGCCGCACACCGCATTATTGGCGCTTTCCGGTGCGACGATACCCTCCGCACAGCCGGTGCCGAACTTCTCCGGCTCCTTGGAGGAATTCTTTGCCTGATTATATGCCACCAGTGCGGCCGTGCTTTGGCCCACTCCCGGCAGTACGCCAATCAGCGTACCAATAACAGAGGAAACGCACAGGGTTTTCTTCAAGCCCTTGAATGCACCCTTGTGAGGCAGGACAGTTTTCCGCTCATCGCTGTCCACCCGAGTCATGGGCTTGCCGAGGTTCTTCAACTGCGAGAGGATCTCACCCAGTGCAAACAGACCCATCAGAACCGTCATCTCGCCGAAGCCACCGCTCAAGCGCCACCAACCAAAGGTGAAGCGCTCCAGCGAGGACAGCTTATCCATGCCGATCATCGCCAGCATCATGCCAATAATAGCGCTGATCAGGCCCTTGATCATATCATCGCTGCACAAGGAGATGACCACCGCAAGGCCCATAATGCCCAGCGCGAAGTACTCCCATGCTCCAAACATCAACCCAAAGCGAGCTAGCTTTGTGGCCACAAAAATCATGACCACACCGCTGAACAGACCGCCGACCAGGCTGGCCGTTGCGCCGTAACTCAACGCCCTGAAAGGACGTCCGTTTCTTGCCATGGGTGAGCCATCGAAGCATGTGACGATGGCAGCGGCATTTCCGGGAATATTCAGCATAATGGAGGCGATCAAGCCGCCGGATACGCCACCCACATAAATACCAATCAAAACAGTAATACCCTGCGTAGGGGACATTGCGAAGGTGAATGGCAGCATCAGCGAAACACCAAGGGCCCCGGTAAGGCCCGGGATTGCGCCGAATACAATGCCGCCAAAAACGCCTATGAGAAAATAGAGGATAGTCAGCGGATCTTCAAAAATAGCTGCCGCGCCGCTGAAAACAAGGCTTAATGCAGACATATGATCTCCTCCTGAGGATTTGAGTAGGGGTTGCGAACTTTTTTACAAAAGCTGCCGTAGGGACGGGGAGGCGACTCCCAAAGTGGAGGCAAACACCCCCCATCCCGACAGCTCTATTGATATGTCCCGTAGCTTAGCCGTTGGCGTGCAGTCTGGCGTAAATCTCCTGATAGACACCGTAGTAGTACTCGCCATACTCATGCATTTCTTCGTTGGTCATCCAGTCGGGATTCTGCCCCAGCTCAAGCAGTTTCGCCTGGGTATCCGCATCATTCAGACACTCATGCAGCTTCTCCGTCAGAATGTTCACGATCTCCTGAGGCGTGTCGGGATGGATGTCCCAGCAGCGGGTCAGACCTACCTGCAGGTCGCAGCCGGCCTCCTTGAGCGTGGGAACCTCGGGCCAAAAGTCAAGACGCTCACTGGAACCGACGGCCAAAGCCTTCAATTCGCCGGAGGAAACGCTATTCTTGGCGCCGGAGGCAAAGGAGCAAAAAACATCCGCATGACCGCCCAAAACAGCCGCACGGCTCTTGGAGGCATCATCATAGGGAACATAGTTGAACTTGCATCCGGCGACAGACCACAGGTTCTCCGAGTTCATCTGATTGAAGCCGCCGGCGCCCACAGCCGCCCAGTTCAGCTCACCGGGATGCTTCTTCGCATAGTCGAACAGCTCCTCGATGGTGTTAAAGGGGGAATCTGCTGCAACGGAAATGCACAGGGGATCATACACAAAGCAGCCAAGATAGGTAAACTGCTTATAGAAATCCTCATTGAGCTGACCGGACACAAGCCCGGAGGCCATCACCTCAGGGGAATGCATGAACAGGGTATAGCCATCTGCGTTGCCGGAGTCCTTCATGTACTCGATGGTGGCGGCGGAGTCGCCGGATGTGTTCTGGATCACAACAGTCCAGCCAAACATATCGTGCAGGCGGGTCGCGATCGTGCGCGCGGTCAGGTCGTGCTCACCGCCCGCAGAAAAGGGGACGATGACGGTAATGGGCTTTTTCGGATAGTTGTCAGTTTCTGCGCCATTGGACGTACCGTCCTTGGCGTTGCCACAGGCTACCAATGACAAACTCATGAGCAGCGCGAGGACAAGTGCAAGAATTCGTTTCATTTCATTTTCCGTCCTTTTATATTTGTATTTTTGGTGTCTGCATCCACAGACAGGGAATACTTTTTTGCGCGTTACTTAAAGATACCCACCGGCAGGCGAACGCCCAGAGCCATGGAAAACAGGCAGTACACGACAGCGACCGTAATAACGGTAATCAGCAGACATATCAGCACCTGTTTCAGCAATTCCTTTCCCCGTAGCTTTCCCTTGGCCTCAAGGGTGAAGAACAGCAGCAGGCTAAGAAGCATCAGCACAGAAGAAACGATAAAGCCCAGCGTTTCCAGCAGTGCAATATACAGTGCGATGATCACCACAGTCACCAGCACTCGCTTTGTCACAATCTTCGGCGCCGGCTCAGAGGGCCTTTTCCGTAGGCTGCGCACGATCAAGGCTACTGACAGAATTCCTAAAATGCCTGTCCACAGCAAAATATATGTATCTGCGCGAGCCAAGAAGTATTTTGCGGATGCGTCCTGCATGATGTACGCGTACACAAAGCTAACCACACTGAACACCAGCAGTACAATACCTAAAACAAGATCCTGTATCCACTTTTTCATAGCGCACCTCTCAAGCGTTGTTCTCTATGATATATCGGGCGATTTCCTTCCCTGTCGCTATCCAGATGTTTTTTCTGGAGAGCTTTTCCAAAACCGTGCGCAGCATGAACATCCGCCCGGGGGAACCAATCGTCTGCGGCGTGACGGACAATACATAGCAGTATCCGCCGTCATAGGAAGCCTCCAGTTCCCGAAGCCAGTTGTCCAAAACCTCGTCATAGATCGCCACACGGTCATTGCCGGCGGGATAGCTGTCACCCCACGCCAGATAGGGGAAATCAAGAAGTTCCCATCGTGTAGGAATCTCTACCATGTCCGTTTTCTTCCCATCCAACTCGACACGGTAGGGGATATCGTGGTCGAAGAAGGAGTTATCGTAGAGAAAACCCTTGTCACAGATAACAGAGAGTGTTTCTTCTGTGCAGCCTCCTTCCGGCAACCGGAATCCCAACGGTTTTTCCCCGGTCATACGCTCCAGTACCGTAATGCCCTTTTCGAGGATCTCCTCCTGCTCTTCTACAGGCAGCTTGGTGAAGTTCTCGTGGCGATACCCGTGCAGTGCGATCTCGTGACCGGCGTCAGAAACACGCTTGAGCACCTGCGGATATATTTCTGCGAAAAGGCCAGGGACAAAGAATGTTGCCTTGACGCCGAATTCCTCCAACAATGACAGAATCCTGTCTACGCCGCGCTTAGGGCCGTACTCACCCATTGAGCGGTGCTTCGGAGTGTCATACTTCTTTTCGTCCATTGCCAGCCAAATAAACTCAGCATCCAGCATGACGCATAGCATGGCCGCTGACTGTTTACCGTGCGGCCAAATCATTTCCGGTTTCATGTGTCGGCCTCCTCAATAGTTTGCACGCCACCACTCGGCGATCTCTTTTCCGGTGGCGAACCATACATCGCCCTTGTCCAGCATATAGTCAAGCAACTCCTCCAGCATATATGCCCGACCGGGAATCCCGATGATCTGCGGGTGCAGCATAAATGTCATGCAGCCGCCCTCGCTGTAATACCCGTCAAACTCATGCTTCCAGTTGGAGAGCACGCCGCGGTAGCTGGATATCCGGCTCTGGCCCTTCGGCTGAGGCGGATCAAAGCTGTAAACAAAGAAGGGATAGTCGTCCAACTCCCAGCGGGCGGGAATCTCGATGAAGTCGGACTCCTGTCCATGAAACACCGTCCGATAGGGGCGGTCATCGCCTCGCATGGAACTGGAGTAGGAAAAGCCTAACTGCTCATGCCATATTTGCGGCGCATCCATCTGAAAATCGCTGGAGGTTGCCACATAGCCCACTGCGCGCTTCCCGATCAGACGCTGGAATGTATCCTGTGCACGGTTGACCACATCGATCCACTCCTCTGTAGAGCGATCTGTGTACATATGCTCTTCGTGGTCAAACCCGTGGAAGCCGATCTCATACCCGCAGGCATCGATCTTCTTCACCATCTCAGGATACCGTTCCGCAATTTGGCCCGGAATGAAATAGGAGCAAGGTATCCCCTTTCGCTGGGTAAGCTCCAACAGCCGGTCAACAGCCCGCGTGGGTCCGTATTTGCCGTAGGAAACGCGTCGTGGGGATGGGTTTTGCGGATTTCTGTTGTACAGAGATTCGCCGTCTACATGGATCGTAAGTAGAACAGCGCATTTTGCGTGATTTGGCCAGCGAATGGTTTCTTTTGCCGCTTGAAACATGGTGACCTTTTCCCTCCTGCCTTTGTCAAATTGCACATATTTTGTATGTCACAGTCTATCATGAGGTGTCTTTTTTGTCCAATACCAAAGTCTATATGGGAGATATAACAAAAACCGCATATCTGTCTTGCAGACGCACATTCTCTGTGTTATCATACTATCTATAGTAGAACTATCCATGCTGGAGGATCATCATGCCTTATTCAAAATATCAGTATGTGGCAGAGGTCGCAGAGCTACAAAGCATATCGAAAGCAGCTGCTAAATTGTTTATCTCTCAGCCAGCGCTTACCCGGATTATCCTGAACATCGAAACGGAGTTAGGAACCACACTTTTCAATCGTTCTGTCCTTCCCATTCAATTGACCTACGCCGGAAAGCGTTATTTGGAAGAGGCTCGGCGTATTTGGGAGATCGACGAATCCTTTCGGCGAGAGTTGCAGGAAATCTCCGAACTTAAGCGCGGTGTCTTGAATATCGGAATAAACTATGCAGCCGGGGCACTTTGGTTGCCGCTCATTTTGCCAGAATTTCACCGGGAATATCCAGCTGTCACCATAAACTTGACACAGCGCAGTTCCATGCTATTTGAGCTGGATCTGCTGCGCGGTAATATTGATTTAGCCTTTACCACACAGACAGATGCATCCGCAAACCTTGCATATGAATATCTGTCCTCAGCTCGGATCCTGGCTTTCATTTACAGAGACCACCCCATCCTCCGCGGCATGAATATTGACGACAACGGCGTTGACAATCTTCTGACCTTGCCTCCGCAGCTTTTTGACGGGCAGGACTTTGTGCTGCTGCACTCCACAGACGGATTTGGACACACCGTGGAGAAAATGATGGAGAATTTAAACATCCACCCGGCACACATCATGTACGCGCCGGATATTGTGTCCTGCTGCCGCTTAGCTGCTGCCGGGATGGGCATTACGTTTGCGACGCCATATGCCACGCACTATACGTTGCCAGGTGCTGTGCCGGTCATTGCCGGAGTGTCGACCAGCGTTGCCTATGAACACAACGCTATAGCCTTTTCGAAGAAAAAAGATCTGAGTACGATTGAGAAGCGTTTTATTTCCCTTGCACGGGCAAAGATCTCGGATTCTCCGAACTTGCAGCCGCTGAGGGGAGCACAGTGGCAGCAGCTTCGAGAAGAGAAACACGAGATGAACGGAGACTGAATCTGAGCCTTTCTATTTCTCTCCGCTTTCTTTGCAGAGGGAGTGATTATTGACCCTCCACATGCTTCAAATCGTTGACATATGTTCCTTTTGGCAAATTTTCCGTTCTTTTTAGAAACGCTCTTCAGATGCGTTTTTATGGAGCAAAAAACAAAGTGTGCAATCACTGCACACTTTATTTTTTTAGGTGGCATTATGCAATTTTTAAGTTGGCTACCACCCTTCCTCCCACTCGTCCCAGGCTTCATCGAAGTCGTCGTAGCCGCCGTCCTCGTGGAGGTCCTCCGGGTCGCCGTAGTCCTCGCGGAGACTGTGCCCACTGCCCGAACCAATGTCGGTACTGCCACCACCGTAATTGAAGGTCTGGAGCAGCTTCGGTTTCTGCTGTTGCTGCTGGGCAAGGCTGGCGGCGCGCTCTGCATCGATCTGCTCCTGCTCTGCAATTTTCCCCGGCAGCGTACTCCGGAGTGCGGCGATCTCCTCCGCAAATTCACCGTTGTAGTCCGCGGGTATCGCTTGCAGCGATTCCAACGCCCGGCGGTATAGATCGCGTTGAACGACTGGGAGTCGATCAGCGCGTGCGTATACGCCAATATCGTCGTGTCATCCTTGTAATCCCCCAATTCCTGCAGGCAGTCGCGGGCTACTCGGCTATGTTTTCGGGTAAGCCTTCGGCCAGTTCCACCGCTTTTTTGTAGTTACCGGCGGCAAACAGCTCCGCCGCCGTTTGGTACTGCTGTTCCCATGCGACACGCTGGTTATGACTATTTACCAGCACGCCGACCACGACCAGTGTCAACACCACAGCAACAAGAATGGGAACGATTTTCCGCTTTTGGGGCGGGGCAACCCCCTGCGGTGCTTTTGCCGCGGGAGTAGCTTCAGCAGGCTTTGCTCCTTCTGCGACAGGCGGCACTTCTGATTTCACGGTCTCTTCTTCGATCTGCTGCGGCTTTGGCGCGGCGGGTTCTTTTTTCACGGGCTCTTGCGGTTTGGGGAGTATCTCCAGCACGCGCTTGGTTTTCTCCGGCGGCCATGGAGCGGTGTCGCGGGTATTGCTGCGCAGTGTTTTCTGCTCTCATTTATACAGCCGCTGCCGAAGGAAGTAAACGGCCAGTATAGATGCCCAGCAGCACGCGAGGTTACTGCGCATGAAAATTGTGTATCGGTCTCGCGGCTACTTACTATTTGAGCACGAATATCGATCTGTATCCTCGCTTAAGCTCCTTGCTTATAATACCACAGTATTAGTTCGTCAAGGCGTTTCGGGCGGCTTGCCCTTGGCATCATCTGTGATTTGATTCTTTATCTCCAAAAGATTTGCTGCCGCAGCATCGATCTGGTTAGCTCCCAACTTGATCTCGAAAGCGCACCATTGTCCATCCGGCAATTCAATTACCGAGTCTATCTCCTGCCTCTTGTAGTCCTGATAGTGGTATAGATTTGCGCCGAAAGATTCCGCATAAATACGAAGATCCCTCTCACACAGGGCTTCAAATAAAAAACCGAGCGTTTCCAGATCACCCAACAGTCTGGCAGGGGTTGCCTTCAGCAGCGCACAGGCCAAAGACGGATCGGAGAAGTGTCGCTTTTCCGCCTGCTTTACCCGGACGGATGAGCGAATACCGACGGGGAACGGTGGTTGATTATCCGTGATGAACAGCCGCTTGAAAATATCCAAGTATGCCGCTACTGTGTTGCTGTCAATATCCTCATCATCCACAGCTTTTATATCCTTCATCAAGGTCTTATTCGTGACGGTAGTACTCTCGTTCCGTGCCAGTGAACGCAGCAGCAAACGCATTTTCTGCGTATCACGCTTTACGCCATCTATGCGGTACACATCATCGTCAATGACGGCGTTCAAGTACTCCGCAGGAAGCAGCATCGCCTGCTCCAGCGGCAGTCCGAGACTCCCGGGCCAGCCGCCGCGGAGAATCAGCTCGATCAGCTTCTTGAGGTCTACATCGCCGGTCATAGCAGGAGCAAGTTCACCGTGACACAGTTTTTCCAAAGAGACCTTGCCGCTGGAATCGCCGGACTCATACAGCGACATCGGACGCATCCTTATCGTTGCGATGCGTCCAGCGCCGCTGTGCAGGATGCCCTTGTGGTTGGGCGTAGCAGAACCGGTCAAGATAAACTGCCCTTTCTCTGAGGATTGATCCACTTTGTATCGCACGGCATCCCAGAGTGCCGGAACTTCCTGCCATTCATCAATCAAGCGCGGCTTATAATTTGGATGGTCCATTACGATCACCTCGATGACTATTTGCTCTTGTTATACCCTGTCCCCTTCAATTTTACAACATCGTTCAGTCGAATTTTCGAGATTCATTCAGTCAGATTTTCCATTTTTGACCATGCACATTTTTATGCGCCTTATAATTTCCTGCACCCCCTCGATTTTGACCTCTCCCGCGCCTGAACCACCGCTAAGCGCCCTATTTACAGGTAAAATTTTTGCCTGATGCGCATCACCCCCCAAACCTGCAGCCCCTTGCGCCGCAACAGCTTCAAGTCATTGCCGATAGGGATAGTCTGGACTGGAAGGATTATGACGCGGACACCATCTTTCGCCGGGTAACGGAGCATGTGGCGCCCGGCAGCATTGTGCTGTTTCACAACGCGGCCCTCCACACGCCGGAGGCGCTGCCGTCCATTTTACAATATTTACAGGGACAGGGGTACACGGTGGTACCCATCGGCCAGCTGATTTACCGGGAGGGCTACACCATCGACCATACCGGACGGCAGTTTTTAGCAGAGAGCGGTGAGCAGCAGCCGGAGGGGGAGGCATAAGCCTCTGAAAAGCAGAAAGGCCGGTACTGCGTCCGCAGAGGAGCGGAGACAAAAGCAAATCCCGGCCGTGCTTGCCCATGCATGGCCGGGATTGTTTTGAGGGGAACCCTCATGGAAAAGAAAAGTGTACGGGTAAACCGCAAGGATAGGGTAACACAAGTGAAGCCATTTGTAAAACGAATCTTTGTTCTTGCTTTCATGAGGACTTGTATAGTAAAATGGAAGCAGAAATGAGGTGGACCATGAGTATTTCCAAATATCAGGTTTTTTTGAAGGTGGTTTCCTGCGGCAACTTTACCAAGGCGGCGGAGGCCCTGAATTTTACCCAATCCGGTATCAGTCATGCCATTCATTCGCTGGAAAATGAACTGGGCATTACCCTGCTCAGCCGCAACCGGGGCGGCGTGATTCTGACGGCGGACGGCCGGGCAGCGCTGCCGCGGATTGAGGAGCTGTGCGCGGCGCACCATGCCCTGATGCAGACGGTGGAAAGCCTCAAGGGAATGAACAGCGGCCTTGTGAAGATTGCTACCTTTTCCAGCGTGTCTACCCTGTGGCTGCCTCCGATTCTGAAAAGCTTTGGCCGCCTGTACCCCAATATTGAATTTCAGGTATTCACCGGGGACTTTTACGACCAGATCGAAAACTGGATTGTCACCGGCACGGTGGATTGCGGCTTTCTGCGTTTGCCGTCGGTAAAGCATCTGCAGACCTACGCGCTGCACCGGGACGAGCTGCAGGTCATCGTTCCCTGTGACCATCCCTATGCAGACGCTGACCCATTTCCGGCCCATCTGCTGGCCACGGAGCCGTTTATTCAGCTGGAGGAGGGGGACGACTATGAGATTATGGCGGCCTTCGACGAAATGGGGATTCGCCCGCATGTGAAATATGTGGCCCGGGAGGACTGGACAATTCTGGCAATGGTGTCTGAGGGGCTTGGAATCAGCCTTTTGCCGGAACTGATGGTGCGGCGCAGCCCAGCCCCCATACGGATTTGCCGCCCGCCCAAGACCTTTTACCGCAACATCGGCATCGGCGTAAAGGACAAGAAGGCACTGTCAAATTCCACCCGGCTATTTGTGGACTATGTGCGCAGCTGGGTGGCAGAAAACGGGAATAAATAAACGCGTCTTCGCCTGCCGGCCGTGCGCAGAGATTATTTGCCGAGATAATACCGGGGCTTTCCGACGGTCTTTTTGCCGTATTCAATTGCTTCGTGGGGACATCCGGCAATACACGCCATGCAGTGCGTGCACTGATTTCCCCAAACCGGCTTTCCGTTTGCTATTTTGATATTATTCAGCGGACAGCGCTGCTCACATTGCCCGCATCCGGTGCATTGATCGGTTACCCGGAATCCCTTTGTGCTGATCATCATGGAATACATGATGGGATTGAGCGCTTTGGACCTCATGGCCTTGCCGGGCTGCTCCTTGGGAAGCGGTTGATTATCCCGAATTATAAACGGTATTTCCTATGTGCTCATTGCCTTTGTGGCCATTTCTCTGATGGTTTCCTGCATTATGATCGGCATCATCACTCATATTTCTGTCATGGAGCGCACCAAGGAAATCGGCATTCTTCGCGCGCTGGGCGCATCCAAGCGCAACATCTCTCAGGTGTTCAATGCCGAGACCTTTATCATCGGCTGCTGCGCGGGCCTGTTGGGGATTGGCGTGTCTCTGCTGGCGCTTTTCCCCATCAATGCCATCATCACCCGGGTTTCGGGCCCGTCCGATCTGACAGCCCGACTTCCGGTGCAGTCGGCGCTGCTCCTTGGCCTTGTCAGCATTGTCATTACCATTCTCGGCGGCCTGATTCCGGCGAAAAAAGCTGCAAAGAAAGACCCCGTGATTGCACTGAAAACCGAATAACTTTTCTGATTATTTCCAAAACACGGCGGGGCGTCGCCGCAAAATATATCCCCGCATAGCAAAGGAGAGCAGGCGAAATGCCTGCTCTCCAAAAAATCTAAAAAAATCGGGTGTTCATAACTCTAAGCTCGTTATGAACACCCGATGTGGCAGCGGGAGAAGGATTCGAACCCTCACATACGGAGTCAGAGTCCGCTGTAAAAATCATCCATAGATTCTTTGGCTCGGTCAATAACATCCGGAGTCATAGATGTATATATTTTACTGGTCACAGAAATATCCGAATGTCCCATGAGGTACTTTGCAACATTGATTGGTACACCGGCTCGTTGTAAATCTGTACAGTATGTATGCCGCAAACAGTATGCAACCAGATCCTCCGCTACCACACTTTGTACGATCTTATTACGATAAACCTTCGCTCCCATTTGAATATCCAGCGCCCGCTTGAAATTGTTCCAATAATCATTCGCACTGCTGGACGAGTGCATTCGCCCGGTGAGTGGTTGGCAGAAGATAAGTTCGTCTGCATTCTTTTTTCTGTGCCAAAGGCGTTCATACAGATAATCAGAAATTGGAAGCACTCGCACCCCCGCAGAAGTCTTTGGGCCTTTGATTTTAACCTTTGTCCCGCTCTCTACGGCACGGCTGATTGTAATCGTCCGTTCCTTAAAATTGATATCCCCCCATCGTAATGCTATTGCTTCACCGGGCCTTATTCCCGTTTGCAAAAGTGTCAGCACATAAAGCCCGGCATAGTGTTCCTCTGCTAACCGCAGAATTTCTTTTCTTTCTAAATCTGTGATGCTACGGTGTGTCCCTTCCGGGGCCTTCGGCAACACGATATTTTCAGATGGGTCATTCAATATCAATTTACACGACTTTGCTCGTCGAAACATTGCCTGCATCACAATCTTTACCTTTTGGGCTGTGGATTTGCTGCTATTGGAGCTGTTTAATATTTCCTGAAGCTGTATCTCCGTTACTTCTCGCATTGGCACATCGCCAATCTTCGGTAAGATATAGTGTTTCAGCTTCTGCCTGTACATTGTCGCCGACTTTTCGGTAATATCACGGTTCGCAACGTAAGTGCCATACCATCGCTCAGCCCACTCCGAAACGCTTATATCGGGTGACTGGCAGCATTGAACAAGTTCCTCAAGAAGCACTTTGATATCCAAAAAATCCATGTTATCTTTTTTCTCCTTCGTAGTAGTCCATCCAAATTATACCATATCCGGCACTCTGCTGCATGAGGCGAGGTGCCGGTTGACCTCCGAACCGGCAGGGGTGCGCACCCCTGCCGGACAACTATTTCGGAGCAAAAAATGAAAACAAATAGGAGGCAAAAAACATGAAGATCATCGCCATCTGCAATCAGAAGGGCGGCGTCGGAAAGACGACCACCACCATCAATCTGGGCGCAGCCCTGTCCAAGCTGGGCAAGCGTGTGCTGCTCATCGATCTTGACCCTCAGCGCAACCTCAGCGACACGCTGGGATATGTCCCCGACAATACGCCCAGCACCGTCAACGAGCTGATCTACTTCACCGCCTACAATATGCCTGTGGTAGTGTCCGGATTTATCCGCCACCACGATGGAGAGGATCTGGACTACATCCCGGCCACCCCTGCTCTGTCCAGCGCTCCTACCCTGCTGGCCACCGTGGCCGATGGCGCACGAGTCCTGGCACGGGCCATCGCAGCGCTGACCATGTCGGACGGAGCAGCCTCCTACGACTACTGCCTGCTGGACTGTAAGCCGTCACTGGATCTGCTGACCATCAACGCTCTGGCAGCGGCAGACGGGCTGCTAGCTCCGGTAGAGCCGGAGGAGTACGCCGTGGCCGGTATCTCTGACCTGCTGGGTACGGTGCGGCAGGTGCAGCGCAGCTATAACCCGGCGCTGGAGGTGCTGGGTGTGCTGCTCACCCGCTGCGATCGTCGCCGCAGCAGCGTCCAGCAGGTGCGGGATGACCTCATCGCCGCTCTGGGCGACAAGGTATTTGACGCCATGATCCCCTATCTGACCGAGGCCAGCAATGCACCCCGTGAGCGACGCAGCTGCGTCAGCAAGCCGGGCAGTGAGATCGGACGGGCCTACATGGCCGTGGCAAAGGAGGTGCTGGTAAGATGAGTGGTGGGAACACGATTCGTCGGCGCACTCTTTCCAAGGAGCTACGCTTATCTCAGGGGTATGTCAAAACAAAGGAAGAGTATGAAAGCCAAAATGTAAAGTATATGGGTTCAGTTGGCGCTGCTGCAAAGCAGGGCTATTTCACCATTGCAGCCTGTGAGCGGAAAGGTGTTCCGGTGTCGCAGGATGAGCTTCAGAACATCCGGTACTTTGCCATGCTGGCTGATTGCTATGTAGATCAGTGCATTACGGACGAGACCGGCAGCAAACGCAGGCCGTGCATACCGGTATTTTATCGAGAGCAGGAGGAAAACAAATGACCTTACAGGAACGCCTTGCCATGACGCAAGGGCAGGACAACGGCATGGATATCATTCTGGGCGGCATCCCTGCTGCTGCCCAGCAGGAGCAGGTGCAGCAGCTTCCGGCAACGGCGCTGCGGCCCAAGAGCAACCACACCTTCAAGGTGCGGACGGGCAGCCCCCACTACACGGCACTGGTGGACAGCATCCGCAGCAGCGGCATTCGGACGCCGCTGCTGGTGCGGCGTGACCCGGTGCAGCCGGGGGCCTATGAGATCATCGCCGGACATACAAGGTGGACGGCGGCGCAGGAGCTGGAGCTGGCCACGGTGCCTTGCATCGTGGCGCAGCTCTCCGATGCAGACGCCGACATCATGATGGCGGAGACCAACATCCAGCGCCCGGACTGGCTGCCCTCCGAACGGGCCAAGACATACAAAGTGTGGCTGGAAGCAGTTCAAACCGAAACGGGGATAACACAGGGTCAACGGACGGATACAACTTCGGGCACTGAGTGCCCGAAGTTGGGAAGAAACCGAGATGTTGCCGCTCAGCGTTTCGGAATCGGCCCCAAAACGCTGGATATGTATATCAAGCTCAATGACCTGATCCCGGAGCTGCTGGATATGGTAGATGCCAATGCGGTGGACAGCAAGACCGGCATCCAAGTAAAGGCCGGGTATCAGCTGGCATTCCTCTCACCTAACAGCCAGCAGGTCGTGGTGGCTGTGTTGGCTGACAACCCTAAAATCCTGCTGAAAGAAGCACAGGCCAAGACGCTGCGGCAGGCAGAGACAGACGGCAGGTTGACGGCGCTGGATGCAGAGGAGGCACTGGGCCTGTCCGGTGAGCAGCTGCCCCACCGGACGAAGCGTATCAGTATCTCCATCTCGGAGGAGCTGCTGCCGGAAGGCGCAAAGCAGCTGACCAAAGACCCGGCGTTTCAGGACGCCCTGACGGCGTGGATCAGACAGTACATAGAGAAGGAGGTGAAGGCATGAAACGAAAGCGCATCCATGTCCCGGCGACGCCCTGCGGGAATTGCCGCCGAGACCCCATGTATTGCAGCTCCGGCTGCATGGCGTGGAAGGCATGGTTCCGGGGCGTCTGGCCTCTGGTAACAGGCCGACCGGCTGACGGCAAGGCACCGACTGCCGGGCAGTGACGATTTGCTTTATGAATAGAATTTGACCGGTGATTTTGCTGTCACGAAAAACTCTTGACATATTTTTATGTCCTGCGTATAATACTACCGAAGGGTAGCAATACCCAAGAAGCGGTGTACCCTACCATGAGTGGGAGCTAAAAAAGCGGTGTACCCTACCGTAAGTGGGAGCTAAAAAAGCGGTGTACCCTACCACGAGTGGGAACTGAAAAGTTGAGGGCTGGACTGTATAGTGTCCAGCCCTCTTTTTTGAGAGGTTTATATGAAATTTTCTTTCTACCGTGCCGATGCCTTATACTGCGATTATTTGCGTAAAAGTGACCCGTGCGTTCCATACACTATGGATCAAAAAGAGGCTCGTCCGTTTATTGGAATCGTCCTTACTCTGAATGACTATGACTATTACGCTCCTCTTACTTCTCCGAAGCCCAAACATCTGCACATGAAAAATCAGGTTGATTTTTTGAAGATCAATGGCGGTGTCTGGGGTGCTATCAATTTTAATAACATGATCCCGATCCATTCAGATCAGCTTGAACACATTGATATACGAATCCTGCCAACAGACGATAAGGCTACCGTTGATTACAAAAATCTTCTGGCCAATCAATTATCTTGGTGTAACACGTCAGCGAACGCAGCTTCGATTATCCAAAAAGCAGAAAAACTCTATCGCATCATCACCAGCAAGACCGCACGCCCACAGTTGGCAAAACGGTGTTGTGATTTTAGAGTACTTGAAGTGGCAATGGATCATTACATCGACTGCCAACATATGCAGGACGATCTCGGACTGAGGAGCGCCATGGCCAAGCTGAACCCTGTAACGCACACACAGGAGCAGCCTGTCGCCCATGATAAGGAGCAGGATTGGACACACTGATTACCGCTCAGAGCAAACGGGAACTCAGTTCCCGTTTGCTCAGTAATTAACTTCGGGCACTCGGTGCCCGAAGTTAAGACGACGCACCTGTCCCAACAAGTAAACAAACCAAACAGCAGCGGCAG
>ERZ772867.1616-NODE-1616-length-24859-cov-4.658442_pt1 | contig 24859 bp, 22 predicted proteins | sample MGYA00511341_ERZ772867 | MGnify/ENA primary metagenome ERZ772867 (study PRJEB29015, sample SAMEA2737707) | human gut metagenome | biome: human gut; feature: human-associated habitat; material: faeces | place: China | collected 2012 ... | reverse complement strand
TGAACAAGAAGCTGGTCCTTGACCTGACCCCCTGCGGCGAGTGCGAGAATGATGTCTGCGCCGCCCAGCTCCGAAAGGAGCTGACCCGTCTGGTGGAGTTCCTCGGCCCCCAGCTCTTCGAGAGCCGGGTCACGCTGGCCTATGAGCAGGACGAAGCGCCCTACCATGTACAGGAGCTGAGCCGCCGGGAGATGTTCTCCCACATGACCGAGGGCTCCCGCGCCGGCACCAAGAAGCTGCTGCAGATGCTGCCCGGCCTGCGCAGCGAGGAGGACAGCGCCGCCGACTTCCGCCTCATGCTCCACCAGCGGACAAAGCAGCTCAAGGCTGCTTCCGAGACGCCGCTGCGCTACGGCTGGTATCTGCCGAACTTCACCCAGAAGTGCTTCGGCTGCGGCAAGTGCGAGAAAGCCTGCCGCTCCGGTGCGCTCAAACTGGAGGACCTGCCCGACGGCCAGACCCGCGTGGTCGTCACACCCTGGAAGTGCAGTGAGTGCGGCGTCTGCGTCGCGGCCTGCTCCAACAGCGGCATCGACGGCATGAAGCTGCGCCAGCTCACCACCCTCGGCCCGGTGAGCGTCTACAAATGCAGCAAGACCCTCTGCGCCGACTGCGGCAAGCCCATCGCACCGAACAGCTCCGAGGGCATCTGCTCGGTCTGCCGCATCAAGCGCCGCACCAAGCAGCGTCAGGAGGAGGCCGCAGCCCGCGCCAGGGAGCGGATCGCCGAGCGCGAGGCCCGCAAGGCAGCGGAAGAGGCCGCAAAGGCCGCTGCCGCAGAGCTGGCCGCTGAAAATGCAGCCAATGCTGCCGGTGCCGCCGCAGCCGAAACGGCAGCAGCTCCCGTCTCTGCCGCACCTGCCGCCGCGGCGGCAACAGCTGTTTCTGTTGCAGAAACAGCATCTGCTCCCGAAAAGGATTGACGCGGCCGCAAATCAATGCTATACTCAGTCATGACCACACTGTTTGGTGGCCGGGACTGTTACAAAGGAGTAACGGATGGATTTCCGTTGCTCTTTTTTCATAAAAAATGGTCCATTTGTCCGTTGCCGGGAAACAGCGGACACCGCACAACGCGATTCTGTCCTTTGTACAGCAAAAACAAGAAAAGAGGGAATTTATGATGAACACTTCCATCTCCCGCCGTCAGTTCCTGAAGGCCAGCGGCCTGGCAGCCGCCGGTGCCTGCGCAGCCGGCCTGCTGACTGGCTGCGGCGGCTCTTCCTCCGGCAGCGCTTCCGGCGCAGCCTCTTCCGGCTCCAGCTACACCATCCTGTACGACAGCCAGCCCGCTACCCTGAACTACCTGACCACCGGCACTGACCTTGAGATGGTCGTGGGCGCAAACTGCGTGGATACGCTGGTCGAGTACGACAACAAGGGCGTCATGCGCGAAGGCCTGGCCACCAGCTGGGACTGGGATGTTGACACCCTGACCTGGACGTTCCATCTGCGTGAGGAGAACTGGGTGGACTGCAACGGCGAGGTCGTGGCCCCCGTCACCGCACAGGACTTCGTGGACGCTCTGAAGTACGTCCTGACCCCGGACTACGCCGCCTCCAACGTGGGCCTCGTCACCGCTTACATCGCAGGCGCTGACGACTACTACAACTACCACCTCTATCTGAACAACGCCAACACCGGCGTCGTGGACGATGACGGCACCACCTACACCGTGGACGGCAGCGGCGGCGTCACCGTGACTGCCCCCGACTCTGACCCCGCCACCTACGCACCGGTGGACTTCGACGCCGTGGGTGTCACCGCTGTGGATGACCACACCCTGACCTACACCCTGACCTACGACTTCCCGGGCTTCCTGAGCCTGCTGTGCTATCTGCCCTACGAGCCCGCTTACGGCCCGCTGCTGGAAGAGACCGGCGACCAGTTCGCTACCAGCGCAGAGACCACCTACAGCTGCGGTGCCTTCTATCTGGCCGCCTACGAGTCTCTGGAGACCTGGGTCATGAAGAAGAACCCCGAGAACTACGACGCTGACAACGTCTTCATCGACACCATCAGCCGTATCTACAACGCCGAGGCCAGCGTCAACGGCCCCGAGATGATCAAGCGCGGCGAGATCGACGAGGCCACCATCGGCTCCGACATCCTCGACAGCTGGCTGTCCGACGACACCACCAAGGACATGGTGTCCATGGACCGTCCCAACACCAACTACACTTACTTCTATATGTTCAACTTCATGCCCTTCTCCCACGAGTTCTCCAACTGGAGCGTGGAGGGCATGGACGCCGAGTATGAGCCGGAGAACTGGGCCAAGGCCATCAACAACACCAACTTCCGCAAGTCCTTCCTCTACGGCATCAACAACTCTGTCACGCTGGCCGTCAAGGCACCCGAGGGCTACGACAACTACAAGCTGAACACCATCACGCCCCCCAGCTTCTGTGCCAACGCTGACGGCGTGGACTACCTCAAGTGCGGCGACCTGGCCGACATCACCGAGTTCTTCGACGAGGCGAAGGCCAAGGAGTACCGCGACGCTGCCATCCCGGAGCTGACCGCTGCTGGTGTGACCTTCCCCATCAAGGTGCAGATGCCCTACAATCCCTCTTCCACCGACTGGGACAAGCAGTGCCAGGTGTTCAAGCAGCAGCTCGAGGGTGTGCTGAACGACGGTTTCGATTTCATCGACATCATCATCACTGCCGGCCCCTCCGACAGCTTCCTGTCCAGCGTCCGCCGCAACGGCAAGTTCGCTTTCCTGCAGTGCAACTGGGGCGCTGACTACTCTGACCCCCAGACCGAGACCGATCCCTTCTATCAGGCCGAGGGCGCACGCGGCAGCCGCTACGCCTTCCTGCGCACCGGCGTCGAGGACGGCTTCATCACCGGCGACACCGCAGACGCCGTCATGAACTACATGAAGGCCATCGAAGAGGCTGTCAAGATCACCGACGACATCAACGCCCGCTACGATGCCTTCGCCAACGCCGAGGCTTCCCTCATCAACAATGCCCTCGTCGTCCCCATGGGCATGAGCATCCCGGCCTACATCGCCACCCGTCTGAACTACTGGGAGGGCCAGTACGCTTCCACCGGCTTCTCCAACAAGCGTCTGAAGGGCATCCACGTCCTCGACCACTACATCTCCATGAGCGAGTACGAGGCCAACCGCGACGCCCGCTAAGACTTTTTGAGTCTGTCCGCTCCAAAGCTCTCCGTTTTCCCACGGGAAAGCGGAGAGCTTTTCGTTTCTGGATTCTCTTACATGAATTTTTGTAACGAACTTTGCTAAATCACTTTCCAAAAGTGGTTTTTTGTTGTATTCTATTCCTATCCGACATTCATTTTATAAAAGAGAGGGGTGCGCACAGATATGCTCAAATATCTGGCGAAACGCATCGGGCGCTCGATACTGACCCTGTTTATTATCGTCACGCTCGTTTTCTGCCTTTTGCGGCTGATGCCGGTGGAAGGCTATTTTGCTAACTACGAAAAAATGACCGAGGCCCAGATACAGGCCGGCTTACAGTCCATGGGCCTGCTGGACCCGCTGCCGGTGCAGATCGGCCGCTTCTGGGTCAATATGCTCCACGGCGACCTCGGCGTGAGCCACATCTATAAGGTCAACGCCTCCGTCACCGGCATCCTCGCCAAGAAGCTGCCCATCTCCATCCAGATGGGCGTGTACGCCATGCTGCTGAGCCTTGTCATCGGCATCCCGATGGGCCTGTTCATGGGCCGCTTCAAGAGCCGCTGGCCCGATAAGATCGGCACGGCCATCATCGTCCTCATCCAGGCTGTGCCTGCGGCAGTGTATTATCTGTACATCCAGATGTACGGCACCACCGCGCTGAACGTGGGCCTGCTCTTCGACGCCTCCAACTGGAAATACTGGGTGCTGCCCGTCTGCTCCATGAGTCTGGGCAACGTGGCGTTCTACGCCATGTGGCTGCGCCGGTACATGGTGGACGAGAGCAACAAGGACTATGTCCGCCTTGCCCGTGCCAAGGGCGTGAGTGAAAACAACATCGCCCTGCGCCACATCTTCCGCAACGCAATGGTGCCGCTGGTGCAGTATATTCCCTCCGCCTTCCTGAACACTGTGGTCGGCTCCATCTACATCGAGAGCCTCTACAGCATCCCGGGCATGGGCGGCCTGCTGGTCACCTGTGTCCAGCGCCACGACAACACGATGGTGCAGGGCATCGTTCTGCTCTACGCCTGCGTGGGCATCATCGGCCTGATTCTGGGCGACCTGCTCATGGTGCTCATTGACCCCCGCATCAGCTTTGGCAAGAAAGAAGGTGGCCGATAATGCTTTTCCGTATGAAAGATGAAAAAGCACACCAGCTCGAGGCAGAGCTGGATAAGTTACAGGCGGACGGCCCCGCCGCATGGGCAAAGCTGCCCGAAGAAGAGCTGTTCACCCCCGCCGGGTTCAGCGAAGAGCGGGCCGAGGCCACGTCCTACTCCAACTACAGCTACTGGGGCAGCACCTTCCGCGCCTTCTTCAAGAACCGCGTGGCCGTGCTGCTGCTCGTCGCCCTCATCGCCGTGGTGGCCTTTGCATTTTTGCAGCCCTGCCTGCCCGGTCAGGCAGACCCCAACCTCTGCGCCGTGGACCCCGCCACCGGCATCCAGTACCGCAACATCGCCCCCGGTGAAAAGGGCTTCATCTGGGGTTCCAACGCCATCGGCCAGGACCTCTGGGCCCGCATCTGGGCCGGCGCCCGCACCAGCCTGACCATCGCTTTCTTCGTAGCCCTCATCGAGGCCGTGGTGGGCATCACGGTGGGTGTGCTCTGGGGCTATGTCCGTCAGCTGGACTTCTTCTTCACCGAGCTGTACAACATCTGCGACAATGTGCCTTCCACCATCATCCTGATCCTTATTTCCTACGTCGCCAGCCCCAGCGTCCAGACGCTGATCCTGGGCATGTCCATCACGGGCTGGATCGCCATGGCGCGTTTTATCCGCAACCAGATCCTCATCATCCGTGACCGTGACTACAACGTGGCATCCCGCTGCATCGGCACCCCCACCTCCCGCATCGTGGTGCGCAACCTGCTGCCCTACCTCGTGTCGGTCATCATGCTCCGCATGGCCCTGACCATCCCCGCCGCCATCGGCAGCGAGGTCTTCATCACCTACATCGGCCTCGGCCTCTCTGTCGAGGTGCCTTCTCTGGGCAACCTCATCAACGATGGCCGCAAGGTCATGATGCAGGCCGGCCTGCGCTATCAGCTGCTCTACCCCACCATCATCCTCAGCTTCGTCACCATCGCGTTCTACCTCATCGGCAACGCCTTCTCTGACGCAGCCGACCCCAAGAACCATCTGCAGTAAGGAGGAACAGGCATGAAAAAGAATGAACTGATCCTCTCTGTGCGGGATCTCAACATCAAATTCAATCTGCGTGGAAAGATCCTCCACGCCATCCGGGGCATCGACCTCGACGTCTACCACGGCGAAGTCCTCGCCATCGTGGGCGAATCCGGCTCGGGCAAGAGCGTGTTCACCAAGTCCTTTATGGGCCTGCTGGACTCCAACGGCTCCATCACTTCCGGCACCATCGACTACTTCGGTGCCGACGACCACCAGCCCATCCGGCTCTCCGAGTTGAAAAAGGAGAAGGACTGGCTGAAAGTCCGCGGCCACGAGATCGCCATGATCATGCAGGACCCCATGACCAGCCTGAATCCTCTGAAGACCATCGGCGACCAGATCATGGAGGCCGTGGAGCTCCATCAGGGTCTCAAGGGCGCTGCCGCCAGGGAGAAGACCCTCGAGTACCTGCGGGATGTCGGCATCGCCGACCCGGAGGTGCGCTTCAAGCAGTATCCCCACGAGTTCTCGGGCGGTATGCGCCAGCGCGTCGTCATCGCCATCGCCGTAGCCTGCAACCCGCAGATCCTGATCTGCGATGAGCCCACGACGGCTCTGGACGTGACCATCCAGGCCCAGATCCTCGAGCTGCTGAAGGAGATGCGGGTCAAATATAACCTCACCATCATCCTCATCACCCATGACCTCGGCGTCGTGGCCAACATCGCCGACCGTGTGGCCGTCATGTATGCCGGCGACATCGTGGAGATCGGCACTTCGGACGAAATTTACTACGACCCCCGCCACCCCTACACCTGGGCGCTGCTGTCCAGTATGCCCCAGATGGGCATTAAGGGCGAAGACTTGTTCAACATTCAGGGCACGCCCCCCAACCTGTTTACCGAAATTCACGGCGACGCTTTCGCGCCCCGCAACCCGCAGGCGCTCAAGATCGACTTCGTCAAGCGTCCGCCGTATTTCAATGTCAGCCTCACCCACAAGGCCAAGACCTGGCTGCTGGACCCCCGGGCCCCCAAGATCGACCCGCCGGCGGCTGTGCAGATGCTGAAAGAGGAGGGCATGTGATATGGCAGAAGAACAAAAGCGCGAAGTTCTGGTGGAGGTCAAGAACCTTGAGGTGACTTATGGCTCCGGCCGCAAGGCTTACAAGGCCGTGAGCAACGCCAACTTCACCATTTATAAAGGCGAGACCTTTGGCCTGGTGGGCGAGTCCGGTTCCGGCAAGACGACCATTGGCCGCGCCATCATGCGCATCCTGCCCACCTCGGGCGGCGAGATCCTCTACAAGGGCCAGAAGATCAACGGCAAGATCTCCCACGCGCTGGACAAACAGATCATCAAGGAGATTCAGATGATCTTCCAGGATCCCCAGTCCTCCCTGAACGAGCGCGCAAAGGTCAGCTACATCGTGGGCGAGGGCCTGATGAACGTCCGGCCCGACCTCTCCGCTGCCGAGCGGGAAGCCAAAGTGCGTCAGGCTCTGCTGGACGTGGGCCTGCTGCCGGAGTTTGCCTCCCGTTTCCCTCATGAGTTCTCGGGCGGCCAGCGCCAGCGCATCGGCATTGCCCGCGCCCTCATCGTGGAGCCGGAGTTCATCATTGCCGATGAGCCCATCTCCGCGCTGGACATGTCCATCCGCGCTCAGGTGCTCAACCTGCTGCGCCATATCCAGAAAGAGCGGAACATCACCTACCTCTTCATCGCTCACGACCTGTCCGTGATGCGGTACATCTCGGACCGCATCGCCGTCATCCACAAGGGCGACATCGTGGAGCTGGCCGATGCTGAGGAGCTGGTGACCCACGCCATCCACCCCTACACCCGCAGCCTGCTCTCAGCCATCCCCATGCCCAGCCCCCGCCGGGAGCGGAACAAGCATCTGCTGGTGTACGACCCCTCCATGCACGATTACAGCAAGGAAGCGCCTCAGTGGCGGGAGCTGCGCCCCAACCACTTTGTGCTCTGCAGCGAAGCCGAAGCTAAGCAGTGGCTGAGTGAAATGTAAACGTCCCGCGCTTTCTTTGCTACATTTCATACGCTCTGTTTATTGACTTTTCCGGGCTGCTCAACTACAATAGTCAGGATGGATTCCCATCCCGTTCTGCTGCCCTGGTGTGAGGGCGAGAAAAGATAAAAGGAAATGGATGATTCAATGACTACACCGGAAAATGTTCTCTACGCGTCTACGGCGCGTCCCTGGCTGAAATATTACGCACAGAAGTATATTGACCAGACCCTGCCCACCTGCTCGGCATTTGATTACGTCTGCCAGCAGAACAAGAACCGCCTGGGCGAGGCGGCCCTGAATTATTACGGCCGCAAGTTCACCTATGCGGACTTCATCGTCAATGTGAAAAAGACGGCAGCCGCGCTCCGCGGTGTCGGCGTCAAAAAGGGCGATATCATCACAGTGGTCAGCGTGATGACCCCGGAGGTCATCTACGCGTTCTACGCTGCCGACCTCATTGGTGCCACCCTGAACCTGGTGGATCCCCGCTACAGCGTCGAGGGCATCCGCGATTACATTGAGGAAGTGGACTCCCACCTGCTCATCTGCCTGAACGTGGTGTACGAGCGCTGCCGTCAGGCCGCCAAGCGCACCCATGTGGAGCGTGTGATCGTCCTCTCCCCGGCCGACTCCCTGCCGTTCCCGCTCAGCGTCGGCTACAAGATGACCAACCCCGATAAGAACAAGTACAAATCCAACGTTCTGCACTGGAAGCAGTTCCTGGAGGGCGGCGAGGGCCAGAGCACCGCAGCGGAGCCTTACTCCCCGGACCATGCCTGCGTGGTGGTCCACACCGGCGGCACCACGGGCTCCCCCAAGGGCGTCATGCTGACAGACAACAGCTTCAACGCCATTGCACAGCAGTTCTCTGCCTATGACACCCTGTTCCAGAAAGGGCAGAAGCTGATGAACATTATGCCCCCGTTCATCGCCTACGGCTATGCCTGCGGCGTGCACCTGCCGCTGGTGCTGGGCCTGACGGTGATCATCATCCCCAACCTGGACCCTGCCAAGCTGGGCAGCCTGTTGCTCAAGTACAAGCCCGAGATCATGTTCGGTGTGCCCGCCCACTACCAGCAGCTGGCCGCCGACCCGAAAGTTCAGAAAAAAGACCTCTCGTTCATTCACAACTACGCGGCTGGCGGTGACGCCATTTCGCTGGGCGCGGAGAAGACGGTCAACGAATTCCTGGCCTCCCACAACGTGGAGTACCCCATGGCCAAGGGCTATGGCATGACGGAAGTTGCCTCGGCCGCCACTGTGGCCGCTGGTAAGAACAACAAGCCCGGCAGTGTGGGCATTCCCATGGTCAACACCCTCATCTCGGCGTTTGAGCCAGGCACGGACAAAGAGCTGCCCATTGGTCAGCGCGGCGAGCTGTGCATCAGCGGCCCCGCCACCATGAAAGGCTACTACAACAAACCCGACGAAACGGCCATGATCCTGCACAAGCACCCGGATGGCCGCGTCTGGGTCCACACCGGCGATATCGGCTATATCGACGAGGACGGCTTCGTCTACCTGGATTCCCGCATCAAGCGGCTCATCATCCGGCACGACGGCTTCAAAGTCTTCCCCTCCATGATCGAAAACGTGGTCAGCCAGCACCCCGCCGTGCACCAGTGCTCCGTTGTGGGCTGTGCCGATCAGGACCATGTGCAGGGCCGCCTGCCATTCGTGTACATCGTGCTCACCCCCGCCGCTGCTGGTGTCAAGAAAAAACAGCTGATCAAAGAGCTGCGCCAGATGTGCGAGGAGGAGCTGCCCGAATACGTCCAGCCTGTGGCCTACAAGTTTGTGCCGGAGCTCCCCATGACCCCGGTGGGCAAGGTAGACTATCGCAAGCTGGAAGAGGAGATCACTCCCCGCGATTACTGAGATTTTTGATGGGAAAGAAGGAACCACACCGTGAAAAAGAAATTTGTCAGCCTGCTGCTGGCAGCCGCTCTGGTGTTCTCGCTGGGCGTCCCCGCCTTTGCTGAGGGTGCCGAGGCACTGCCCGCGGAACCCGAGGCCGCTGTGGCCGAAGCAGAGCCGGAAATGGCCCCTGAGGATGAGACCAACGAAGTGGTCGTTACCCTGGGCGATACCGTGACGGCTACCACCACCGAACAGGCTCCCGCCGCCGACACCAAAACGACTGCCCCTGCGGCGGACAGCACGAAAGAAACTGCTGCCGACACGGAGAGCACGGAGCAGAAGCAGATCACCTACGTTGCCCTGGGCGACAGCATCGTGGCAGGCGTGGGCCTGGCCGATGTCCAGTACAGTGCCAACGGCACTTCCACTTACGGCGTGGACATGCGCCCCAATTTCAAGGGCTACTCCCCAGACTGCTATGTCGGTAAGGTAGCTTCCAAACTGGGTTTGGACCGCGACCACGCCATTGATCTGGGCCTGCCTGCCCTGACGGCCCCCGACCTGGTGGACATGATCCGGGACGGCAAGATGCCCCAGATGAACATGGAGTCCGGCTGCTACTACGTCTACCCGGAGTTCCAGGATTACATCCGCAAGGCAGACGTCATCTCCATCCAGATCGGCTCCAATGACGCGTTCGTGCCCTGCGTGGCCGGCCTGTGGAACGCCACCAACCACAAGAGCGATGCTCTGGCTTCCACCATCCTCTCCGGCAACCTGCGCTCCTCCGGCTCTGCCGTTTCCACCATCCTCAAGGGCATCAAGGACATGGAGCTGACCAAAGAGGAAAAGAACGCCTCCTGGAAGCTCATCACCTCCGATATGGCCAAGATCTGCGACCGCATCTATCCGCAGACCACCTCCGCCCTCATCTCCATCGTGCAGGAGATCCGCAAGCTGAACCCGGACGTGCAGATCCTGCTGATGGGCTACACCGCCCCGGTGCCGTTTATCCCCTGCTGGCACAACTACTTCCGCAAGCTCAACAAGTTTGAGAAGCAGCTGGCCGAGACCTATGACCTGACTTATGTGGCCATCCCCAAGGCAAAGACCGACCTGGATGTCCACCCCACCATTCAGGGCCACGAGTACATCGCCAACAAGATCGTCAACGCCATCGACGTGAAAGCTGAATAATTTCTGTACTGCCCATCCTGCAAAGAACGCCCGCTTCCAACTGGAAGCAGGCGTTCTTTTTTGCGTGTGATTCGTTTTTAAGCGGCCAGCGCTTTTTTCAGGTTGGCAAGGACGGTATCGCTGTCCTCACAGCAGACAAGGACCACCTCGCCGGAGGGAAGAGTCTCCACTTTCGCGTTCTTGGCGATCTGATACTCGTCCTCGAGATAATGCTCCATGGACTGCTGCTCGCTCTCCACATAGGCATTCAGGGCGTCTACCACGTCCTGCGTTCTGCCCTCGGCAGGCTTGACGATGGCAAGGCCATAGCTCTGCACCATCATTGTGGAAAGGGAGGCGGCAAAATCCTCCGCCATGCCATCCTCCAAGTTGAGCATGGGCATCATCATGTTGGCGATCTCATCATTGAGCTGGTCGGCCTCATAGTCCTTGCTGTAGCCGTACTGAGCGGTGTATTTCCCGTCCGCGCCTTTGGTGAAGATCATATAATACTCGTTGTCCTCGGCGCTGCGGGCATCGTGGAGGATCTGGGTGTAGTCTTTGGGGGTGCTTGCAGCAGAGGAAGCGGGCTTGCCCGTGCTGCCGGATGTGCCGCAGCCCACCAGAGCCAGCAGGGCAGCGCCTGCCAGCAGCGCCGCAAAGATGCGTTTCAGTTTCATAGTGGATATTCCTTTCGTTCGTGAGGCGTCGTTTGGAAGAGTGCAGCCATAGTATTCCACTTTTTTGTGCTGCTATCCAGAATACGAGCCACCGCGGGCGAAAATTGCGCCGCTGCCTGTAACACTTTTATGAACAGACGTTTTTCAGCTTCTTTACAGCATCAGGGCTTCCAGATCGCCGTGGTTGACGGGGGTGGAAAGGATGATCTGGGTGCTGGTGGTTCCCAGCTTCTGGAACTGGAGGATCAGATGCTCCAGCTGGGGCATACTGCCGCAGCTGACCTTGATGAGGAATGTATAATCGCCCGTGACGTGGTAGCACTGCAGCACTTCCTTGCTGTTCTGGATCAGGTGCAGGAACGCCTCGTGCTTGGAGGGGGCCACCGAAAGGCTGATGAGGGCATCCACATACACGCGGTCTGCCGGGCGGTTGAGTGTGACGGTATAGCCGCCGATGATGCCATCGGTCTCCAGCTTGTGGATGCGGCTGGAAACGGCAGGGCTGGTCAGAGCTACCTGCTCCGCGATCTCCTTGACAGGCATCCGGGCGTTTTTGGCCAACAGGGCCAGAATTTTACGGTCCAAATCATCCATGGGACAATGTCTCCTTTGATATTCTGTTGAAATCCACAAAAATTTTCGAAAGTAAAGTTTTATTGTTGTAAAAATTTATAAACCTAGCAAAAGTTGGATTTCATTTCGCTTGTGTTAATTATATAAAGTTTTGCTTCAAAAGTAAAGTGCAAATTTAAGCATTTCAAGAAATTTCTATTTGACAAAAAAGAAAGAGCTGGTATAATACATATCGCAGGGTACGGATGCGGGGTTTCCGCGTCCACAGGCTGTGCAAAACGCCTGAAACAGCTTCCCTGCCTGAAATTGCGATTCACCACTTTATATACTTTCCCACCCCTCTATACACAAAAACCCGCTGCCAGGCGGGTTTTTGTGTTTGTATGGAGTCGTCCTCTCAACAAAAGCGGCCCCCGCCGTGTCTGGTCTGCCAGTGCACAGCGGGGGCCTTTTGCTTATGATGAAGTTTGGAGAATGGCTTTGTATATTATGCCTCGGCGCGGGTCTTCTTGAGCAGGCTGAGGATCACAGCGCCTGCCACGCTGCCCACGGCCAGCGCCACGCAGTAGAGCAGAGCATGGTCCACCACCGGGAAGACGAAGATGCCGCCGTGAGGTGCCCGCAGGGCGCAGCCAAAGGTCATGGAGAGGGCACCGGACAGGGCCGCGCCAATGACACAACTGGGCAGCACGCGGAGCGGGTCGGCCGCCGCGTAGGGGATGGCGCCCTCGGTGACAAAGCAGAGGCCCATGACATAGTTGACGATGCCGTTGCGGCGCTCATCCGGGGTCCACTTTTTAGGGCAGAACGTGGTGGAGAGGGCGATGGCGATGGGAGGCACCATGCCGCCCACCATGACAGCGGCCATGACCTCATAGTTGCCGGAGGCGAGGGCTGCGGTGCCGAAGACGTAAGCCGCCTTGTTGAAGGGGCCGCCCATGTCGATGCTCATCATACCGGCCACGATCGCGCCCAGCAGGACCTTGGAGGTACCGCCCATGGCGTTCAGCCAGTTGGTCATGGCGGTGTTGATCATGCCCATGATGGGGTTGATACCGCACATGACCACGCCCACGATGAGGATGCCGCCCAGCGGGTAGATGAGCATGGGGCGGATGCCGTTCAGGCTGGCGGGGAGCTTCTCCGTGATCTTCTTGAGGAACTCCACCACATAACCGGCCACGAAACCGGCCAGCAGAGCGGCCAGGAAGCCGCCGGAGATGCCGGTGGTCTCACCAGCGGCAATACCGGCGAAGTTGGTGCCGTTCATGGCCAGCACGCCGCCTGCGAAACCGACAGCCAGACCCGGACGGTCTGCGATGGACATGGCGATGAAGCCCGCCAGGATGGGGAGCATATAGCTGAAGGCCGCAGAACCCACCGTCTTGAAGAAGGCGGCCAGCGGGGTGTTCATGCCGAAGTTGGAGGGGTCGATGCTGTAATCGTCCAGCAGGAAGGCCAGCGCTATCATGATGCCGCCGCCCACCACGAAGGGCAGCATATGGGAGACGCCGTTCATCAGGTTCTTGTAGAGGCTGCGGCCAAAGCTGTCGGAGGCAGAAGCGTCCTCCGCGGCCTGTGCGCCGCCCTTAGCATGGAACTCCGGCACCTCGCCGGAGGTTATCTTGTGGATGAGCTCTTCAGGCTTGTGGATGCCGTCGTCCACGCGGGTGAAGAGGACCGGCTTGCCGTCGAAGCGGGCCGTCTCGATCTTCTTCTCCGCCGCCACGATGATGCCGTCGCAGTTTGCAATTTCATCTTTCGTCAGGAGATTCTTTGCGCCGTCGGAGCCGTTGGTCTCGACTTTGATGGTCACGCCCATCTTGGCACCGGCCTTGTTCAGGGCTTCAGCGGCCATGTAGGTGTGGGCGATGCCGTTGACGCAGGCGGTGACGGCCAGCACACGGTAGCCCGCCTGCTCGATCTCCTGGTCGGTGAAGCTCTCGTCGCCGAACTGGGCTTCTTCCTGCGCGTCGATGGCGGCGAGGAAGTCTTCCGGGGTCTTGGCGGTGCGCAGCTTCTCCACGAAGTCCTCGTTCATGAGCATCTGCATCATACGGGCCAGCATATCCACGTGGAGGCTGCCGTTCTTGGGGGCTGCGATGGCAAACAGCAGGTCGGTCTTGCCGTCGTCCTCGGCATTGTACTGCACCGGGGTCTTGAGGCGGAGGGCCGCCAGGCTGGGCCGGGTCACGCAGTCGCACTTGGCATGGGGGACGGTGATGCCGTTATCCACATAGGTCGAGCCCTCGTCCTCGCGCTCATACAGGCCCTTTTTGTAGGCTTCCTTGTCTCTGATGTTGCCGTGGGTCGCCTGCAGCTCCACCAGACGGTCGATGATCTGGCTGCGGTCCTGCTGGGCTTCGTCCAGCGCGATGGACTGTGCCGTGAACAATTCCGTGATTCGCATAGTGTGTCTCCTCTCCTTGTTTCCTTCTATCGCTCAAATCGTCGCCAGCAGGGCGTCGATCTTTTCCTTCTTTGCCAGCCCGAGGCTGAACGCAGTGGCACTGCCGCAGGCAGTCCCCAGACGCAGGGCTTCCAGATAGCTGCCGCTGCGCAGGTAGCCTGCCACGAAACCGGCCACCATGCTGTCGCCTGCGCCCACGCTGTTGACCACCTTGCCCTTGGGCGTGCCGATTCGGTGGACCTCGCCCTTCTCGTCCAGCAGGAGCGCACCGTCACCGGCCATGCTCACCAGTACGTTCCGGGCGCCCTTTTCCTGCAGGGTGCGGGCGGCGGCAGTGATGTCGGCGTCGGTGGTGAGGGTGCGGCCCACGATCTCACCCAGCTCATGATTATTGGGCTTGATGAGGAAGGGGTGATACTGCAGCACATTCACCAGCAGGTCGCGGGTGGCGTCCACCACCGTATGCACACCGTGGCCTTCCAGACGGGCCAGCAGACGCTCGTAGGTGGTCTGGGGCAGGCTGGACGGGATGCTCCCCGCCAGAATGAGGATGTCGCCCTCGGCCAGCTGATCGAGCTGTGCTTCCAGCTGCTCCATGGCGCTCTCGGGGATGTCCGGGCCTGCGCCGTTCAGCTCGGTCTCCTGCCCCGCCTTTATCTTGACGTTGATGCGGGTCATGCCCTGCTCGAGGTGGATAAAGTCGGTGGTGATGCCCTGCGCGGCCAGACCCCGCTCGAGCCACGCACCCGTCTCACCAGCCACAAAGCCCAGCGCCGTGTTCCGGCAGCCCAGCTCGGCCAGCACACCGGACACGTTGATGCCCTTGCCTCCCAGCACGCAGTCCTCGCCTTTGGCGCGGTTCACCTCGCCCACTTCCAGCGGTGTGTCCAGCCGCACGACGTAGTCGATGGCCGGGTTGAATGTCACGGTATAGATCATTCTGCTGCCTCCTTTACCAGAGTGAATTGTCTGTATTTCGGATTCGGACAATGATTCGTCAGGATAGCGCCGCCGGACAGCTCGGCGATGACCGCCGGGTAGATGCGGGCGAACTTCGAGTCATCCACGAGGAACCAGGCTTCTCTCGCCCGGCGCACCACCGTGGCCTTGACAGCCGCTTCCTCAGGGTCGGGGGTCGTGAATCCTGCGTCCAGCGCCACGCCGTTTGCCCCCAGGAACGCTTTCGTGAAGTTGTACTGCTGCAGGCTGTGGAGGGCCGCAGCGCCGATGATGGCCTCCGTCTCGGGCCGCAGCAGACCGCCCACCAGAAAGACCTTGCAGCTCTTCTGGGCCAGCAGACGGGCGTGAGCGACGCCGTTGGTGACGTACCGGGCGTCCAGCGCCGGGCCGCTCAGCTCCCGGACCAGCGCCAGCGTGGTGCTGCCGGCGTCCAGAAAGACGAAATCCTCTGCAGTGATGAGGGCCGCCGCCGCCTTTGCGATGCACTTTTTCTGGACGACAGCCAGCGCTTCCTTCGCTGCCATCGTCGGCTCGTCGGCGAGGAACTGGCTGTCCGGCAGGGTCGCGCCGCCGTGTACCTTGTTCACCTTGCCCATCCTGTCCAGCTCGTTCAAATCGCGGCGGATGGTGGACTCGCTGGCGTCCAGCGCCTCGCAGAGCTCCTGCACCGTCGCGGTGCGCTGCTGGCTCAGCAGCTTCATGATGCGGGAAAGCCGCTCCTCTGCCAACATCTTCATCCCTCCTGTTGCACGTTTTTGCTTGTGTTTGAATCGTTTTGACTGTTTCTGTCTGTATTATAGCAAATATTCCGTCAAAATCAATCACTTTCCGTCAGTTTATCTGCCAAAATATTTCCATCAAAATCGTGCATCCTGCACAAGAAGTGGGATACAACCCGCAAAAGAGCACAAAAAATCCGCCCCGGAGCGGTCAGCTTCGGGGCGGATGACGGTTTTGTGGGTCGATTTGACCGTTTTTGACGGTTTTGGTTTTGCCGGAAATGATTTTCCCTTCCGGGTCGGATGCGATTTAGGCGTCCGAACGGGCGTAGGCGTTCTTCATGCCGCTGCTCAGCTCGAAGAGGACCTTATCCAGCGTATCGGAAGCCCGCTTCTTCAGCTCGGCAGCGATGGCGGTGTTGGCCTCCTCCCGCAGGGCGGCGCGCTGGCTTTCCTCGGCCAAAGCGATTTTCTTATCGTACTGGTTCAGCAGTGCGCGGCTGGCGGAGAGGACGCCCTCCTCGTACCGCTCCACATGGATGAGGCTCCTGGCGTAGGAGGCATCGGCCATGGCGGCGATCATCCGGCTCACCCAGTAGAAGCTGTCGGTGGAGACTTCACCGGTGGTGCAGGCCAGATAGGCCGGGGTGCGCTCGACGTTGGCGTAGAACGGCACCATGGTATTGAAGGCATTGGAGGCGTAGGCGATCCACTCCACCGCGCGGATGTCTTCCGGCACGTCAGGCCGCATCTGGATGAGGGCCATGAAATCGTTGCGGTTGATGCCGATGGAGCGGTAAGCTCCCTTCATGCTCTTGTCGCCGTAGCTGGCGTAGGGGTCGAAGGGAGTCCCCTGATAGTGGGAGGACAGCACATACTTCACATCCTCCGGGGTCAGCTTCCGCTCCGGCACCATGCACCAGGGCAGGTCGTCCGAGCGGGGGCCGTAGTCGGCGGCAGGGCCGTCCCAGACCCAGGTGTTGGGGTTGAGGTGGCGGAGCATGAACCATGCGCGGGGGGTGTTGTAAACGTGGTCGGCGTCGTCGTGGCTGCCAAAGGCGTCACGCGGGTTCAGACGGCCATCCAGCGAGAGGTCGAGGTGATTGTCCCGGATGAACTCCCTCAGGTCGGCAGAGCAGAGATAATTTTCCTGTGCGCCGAAAGCGTCGTCGAGGTCGAAGGCGTCGATGCCCAGCTGGTTCGGCATGACCACATAGGAGTCATCCGGCACACGGCGGGCCATCCAGTGATGGCCGCCAATGGTCTCCAGCCACCAGATCTCGTCCACATCCTGGAAAGCGATGCCGTTCATCTCATAGGTGCCGTACTCTTCCAGCAGCTTGCCCAGACGGAGCACGCCCTCGCGGGCAGAATGGATGTAGGGCAGGACGAGGTAAACAATGTCCTCCTCGCCGATGCCGCCGGGGACTTCCGGCTGGCCGTCCCTGGCGGGCTGATAGACCACCAGCGGGTCTGCGCCCAGAACGCGGGGGTTGGAGGTGATCGTCTCGGTGGCGGTCATGCCGACGTTGGCGGCGTTGACGCCCGAAGCAGCCCAGATGCCCTTGCCCTCCACGGCGTTGGGCATGGCGGTCATCCGCAGGGCATTGCCCGGCAGAGGAACTTCTACATGAGAGATGACCGACTTGTAAACAGCCGGGTGCTCCTCCGGCTGAACGACAACGAACTTTTTCGCAGTGAAGTGGCCGGAACCGGAATCGTCGTTCCGGGCGATCATAGTAGAGCCGTCATACGAGGCTTTTTTGCCGACAAGGATGGTAGTACAAGCCATAGCTGTTATCCTCCAAAATTTTACATCCTGTATGTATAGTGCTTATTTATACAGTTTCGCAGGCGTGTTTGTTCTGCAAAACCCATTGTATCGCGTTTGGCCTCCGGGCGCAAGCCCTTATATTTCGCCAATGTAGGCAAAGCGCGGCTGACGCTTGCCGTCCCGCTCCACCTCTTCGGCCCACATAGCCGCCGGGCGCACCCAGAGCCCGCCCTCGCCGTACAGAGGGCGGTAGACCACCATTTCCTCTTCGGTCTCGCTGTGGCGGGCCATCCCGATGACCTGATATTCGTTGCCCTTGAAGTGCCGGTAGCGGCCCGGCTTGATGTCGTATTGGAACTGGTACATAAAAACTCCTTACAAAAAGCCCGGCCGCAGACTGGTCTGCGCCGGACTTTTCCACTTGCTTCACCCCTGCGGGTGGAAATATTCGTAAATGGTCTGGGCCATCTGCCGTCCGACGCCGGGGGTGTTCTCCAGCTGGTCAGGGGTGGCCTCTTTGACAGCACCCACGCTCTTGAACTGTGCCATCAGGGCTTTGGCCGTCTTGGGGCCGACGCCCGGCACCTCGGTGAGGGTGGACGAATAGCTCTTCTGCTTCATCTGCTGCTTGCGGTAGGCGTTGGCGAAGCGGTGCGTCTCGTCCTGAATGGCGGTGACGAAGGTGAACGTCCCGCGGTTCATGTTGATGGCGATCTCCCGGCCTTCGCTGTCCACGATGGCGCGGGTACGGTGGTGGTCGTCCTTCACCATGCCGTAGAGGGGTACATCGGCCAGTGCCGTCCCGGCCAGTGCGGCCTTCGCGGCGCTCACCTGTCCCCTGCCGCCGTCCATCAGGAGCAGGTCAGGCTTCTGGCCGAAGTAGTTGCTGCTCGGCTCGCCGTTTGCGGCCATTTCGGAATACTTTTCGTATTCAGCCGCACGGCGGGAGACGGTCTCCGCCAGCGAGGCGTAGTCATCGGTGCCGGCGACGGTCTTCATCTTGAACTTCCGGTAGCCCGCCTTGTAGGGCTTGCCGTCCCGGAACGTCACCATGCCGCAGACGCTGGTGCCGTCGCCCCAGTTGGAAATATCGTAGCTCTCGATGGTGCGGGGGGGCTTGGGCAGGCCCAGCACCTGCGCCAGCTCATCCAGAAGCTTTTCCTCCCGGGCATAGCGGCCGCTCTCGCGGGCCAGCCGCTCGACGGCGTTGGTGTGGGCCATCTCGACGAGGTGCGCCTTATCGCCCCGCTGAGGGACATAGAGCTGCACCTCACTGCCCCGCTTCTCGTTGAGGGCCTGCTGCAAGGCGTCCACATCCGGCGGCAGCTCGTCCACGGCGATGACCTTCGGTATCTGCTCATCGTCGAGGTAGTACCGGGGCAGAAATTCCTCCCGCACCGCCGCGATGTCGGCGGTATCGTGGAACAGAAACTCCCGCTTGTCGGTCAGCCGCCCCTCCCGGAAGCGGAGGACAGCCGCGCAGACGCTGCCGGGCGTACCCGCCAGCGCTACCACGTCCATCTCCACGTCGGGGTCAACCACGACTTTCTGCCCTGCCGTCACCTTGGTAATGGCGGCGATCTGGTCGCGGATGAGGGCCGCTGTCTCAAATTCCAGCCGGTCAGAGGCTTCCAGCATCCGCTCGTTGAGGGTTTTCAGAATATCCTTTTTGCCGTAGCGGATGAGGTGGACAGCGCTTTTGACGGCCTGCTCGTAGTTTTCACGGCTTATCTTGCCGCTGCACACCGCCATGCACTTGCCGATGTGGGCGTTCAGGCAGGGGCGGCCCCGGCCAATTTCCTGCGGGAACCGCCGGCTGCACCGGGGCAGCAGAAAAGCATCCATCGCCGTCTCGGCCATCTGACGGGCCGCAAAGCTCGAGGTATAAGGGCCGATATACTCCGCGCCGTCATCCTCTTTTTGCAGCGTGAACGACAGCCGCGGCCACTCGTCCTTTGTCACCTTGATATAGCTGTAGCCCTTGTCGTCCTTGAGCAGGATGTTGTACTTCGGGGTGTGGGCTTTGATCTGGCTTGCTTCCAGCACCAGCGCCTCGAACTCGCTCTGGCAGACGATGACGTCGAACGCGTAGGCGTGGGCGATCATCTGGCTGACCTTGTTGTCGTGAGGCACACCCTCCCGGAAATACTGGCTCACCCGGATGCGCAGACGCTTGGCCTTGCCGATATAGATGATGGTGCCGCTTTTGTCCCGGATGATATAGACGCCCGGCAGAAGCGGCAGCATACAGGCCTTTTTGTAAAGTTCTGCCTTGGTCATCCGATGTTATGCCGGCCTTTCTGCATCATCTCGGTCCTGGCAATATTCGACGCCGCCAGCGCCAGACCGCACACGTCGAGGGCCACGCTCCACCACTTGGGCTTCTTCTCCGAGGTGAGCAGAAGGGTGATATTGACGATGAGCGTCACCAGATAGACACCAAAAAAGCAGTACCACGGCTTGCCGGAATCACAGAACTCGCCAAACTTGAACAGTGCTTCTTTCGTCGAATCTTTCATGAGGCTGCCTCCTTTATTCTGATGCATCATACCAAAAAAAGCGGCAAGGATGACCCCCGCCGCTCATACACGAAATGGAACTGAATTACTCTGCGAAGCCGGACTCCACCAGCTTGATGAGGCCATCGACAGCAGCCTGCTCGTCTGCGCCATCAGCGATGATGCGGATGGTGGTGCCGCCCACGATGCCCAGAGACAGGACGCCCAGAAGGCTCTTAGCGTTCACGCGGCGCTCTTCCTTCTCGACCCAGATGGAAGACTTGAACTCGTTGGCCTTCTGAATAAAGAAGGTTGCGGGTCTGGCGTGCAGACCTACCTCGTTATTAACGGTGATTTCCTGTGTATACATGATACAGCTCTCCTTTTCTATACCAAGTAATTCCTCATCTTAAATCAAAGAGGTGCGCTCCACCAGTTTTCTGATTGTTATTTTACCTGTTTTTTCACGTTCCGTCAACGGCGTTTTTCACAAACATTTGAATTGAAATGTGGAACGCCCCCCAACAATACAGGCAGGATTCCCAAAAGCGATCCTCCGTCCGAAAAAGCGTGGTATGCTCTTTTCATCATATTCCGCCAGAGCGGAAAGCGTGATCAGGGTGCACAAAGCGCCGGGTCTGCGGAGCATCTTCCATACGTTCGGACGCCGCCAAGGCGCTTTTCCAGAAAAAACAAACGGAATTTTGCGTGAAAACCAGACCTTTGCGGCATACTACGCCATGGGTATCGCAAACTCCCAGCAAAGGAGGAACGCACATGAAATCTCGCGCTTCCCTGTTTTTGACGGTCTTGCTGCTGGCACTGTCCCTCACCGCCTGCGGCAAGGAGCCCGCCAAGAACGATCGAAATGACGCCGGGTCCGGTCAAAACAGCGCCTACGACGCCGTTTCGGACCCAAACCGGAACAATGCTCCCAACAATGACGCCATCATTGGGCGGGATGACAACACCGTCACCGCCCCGGACACCAATCCCGCCCCCAACCCCGCCAATGATCCTGCCGGAGACCTTCCCGGCGCGTCTATGGACCGGATGCTCCGCAACGGCCGTGTCCATGACCGGGACGGCGACCTGCTAGACGGCGAAAATTCCGTCACCCCCGGCGCAGACCGTTGATGAAGCTCAGCGTGTCGAAAAAGTCTTTTCGTCCCGCTGAGCAAGTTTTCAGAACCTTTATCAGGTCTGAAAACTAAGGATTTCAATGGTGCGGAGAAACAGGCGAAGCGCCGCCGGTGGCGGATCAAGCGAGTCTGTTTCGAGGAAGGCTCCCAATCAGCGGATATAAAGTATCCGCTGATTGGCTTGAGCCGACGGTGTATCCCTTTTGGGGTTATCTCCGCGCTAAGAGCCGCCTTACGGCGGTTGCGCTCCGAAACGCGCCTGCGGGCGCAGTCCCGCACACACCCTTTACCCGCAAGGGGTATGCGGCGTACCGCCCGAACCGTCGGTACGCCGCTTTTCATCTCATCGTTCTGTCCATTAGGCGGTGGCACAGGGCTTTTCACCAAGGCGGATTTCTGCTATAATAGAGCAAAAGTTTCGCTCTGTCCCTGACCAGAGGAGCGATCGCAGGAGGTCCCGCCATGTCCCAGAAATTTTCCATGACGCCCATTGCTCATATCCACAGTGATTTCGCCGAAAAATTCGGCGTGCCCCGGCAAAGCGGGCTGGTGGAGGAGCTGGAGGCTGACATTGTTTTCGAACCGGCCTATCAGAACCCGGACGCCCTCCGGGGCTTGGAGGACTTCTCCCACATCTGGCTCATCTGGGTCTTTGACCGGGCCATCCGGGATACCTGGTCCCCTACGGTCCGCCCGCCCCGGCTGGGGGGCAACACCCGGATGGGTGTCTTTGCCACCCGCTCCCCCTTCCGGCCAAACCCCATTGCTCTGTCCTGCGTGAAACTTGCGGGCATCCGCCAGACGGCAGACGGCCCCGTGCTCCGGGTCCGGGGTGCGGATCTGGTAAACGGCACTCCCATTCTGGACATCAAGCCTTACATCCCTTACGCCGACAGCCATCCCGACGCATTGGGAGGCTTCGCCGCCGTACCGGCAGGGGAAACCCTGTCTGTTTCCATCCCCCCAGCCCTGTTAGCGCAGGTGCCCGCAGAGCGGCAGGAGGCTTTGCGGGGCGTTCTGGCTCAGGACCCCCGGCCCCACTACCAGAAGGACCCGGAGCGGGTCTACGGCTTCTCCTTTGCCGGTTTTGAAGTCCGTTTCACCGTGGACGGGGACCAGCTCACCGTCCGGGATATCCGTCCGGCTGAATAAAATATCTGCTGAAGCCCCGGCGGTCCGCATTGCTGCGGACTGCTGTTTTTTTGAGGTCCGTTTCCCTGTGCGCGCAAAACAAAACGGGACTGCGCAAAGGTTCAACGAGTTTTTTTTTATTTTTCGTGTAAAAACCCATTGACAAAGTAGGTTTGTTGGTATATGGTTTAAACACACTAAGTTTGTAGGTGATTACATGGCTGCGTTCACTCACGCTCCTGATATCCGATGTTGATGGTCCCCTTCCCCGCCGACCCATCAAACAAAATCATGTTCAAGGAGTGCTTTTTTATGATCTATCCTGCCATATCCGGTATTGCCTCCTCTTCGCCGTCATCTGCGAAACAGGAGGTACCGGCCCATGATTAACTACGCCCATCTGAAATCTCAGATGATCCAGCTTTTGGATCTTCTGCGGTCCATTCTCTACCCCAATGTGTTCGATGCCATGGAGGAAGCCCACTCCAAAGAAGGACTGGAAGCGGCCGCCCGGCGTCAGCTTCGGGAGATTCTGGAGCGGATCTATCGGGAACCCCCTCAATATGACGATGTGATCGACACTCTGTTTTCCAAGCTTCCCGCCATCCGGGACACGCTGGACACCGACGTGCAGGCTGCCTACGAGGGCGATCCCGCCGCCACCTGCCGGGAGGAAGTCATGCTGGCCTACCCAGCCTTTGAAGCCATCAGCATTTTCCGCATTGCCCATGAGCTGTATCTCATGAAGGTCCCCATGCTGCCCCGGATGATGACGGAATATGCCCATTCCCTCACCGGTATCGACATTCACCCCGGCGCCACCATTGGGCCGTACTTCTTCATTGACCACGGCACCGGCGTGGTCATTGGCGAGACCACCGTCATCGGCGAGCACGTAAAGCTGTACCAAGGCGTGACCCTGGGTGCCAAAAGCTTCGCCGTCAAGGCGGACGGCACGCTGGTAAAGGGCAACAAGCGTCATCCCAACATCGGCAGCAACGTGGTCATCTACGCCGGGGCCACGATCTTAGGCGGCGACACCTATATCGGTGATAACTGCATCATCGGCGGCAATGTGTGGCTGACCCACTCCGTGGAACCCGGCAAACGGGTCCTTACCGCCCGGGAGCAGACGGAATTTGTGACCACAGATATCTGATAATTTTTACATATTATACACAGCACCACAAAGGAGGAACCCGCTATGGTATACGCAGATAATGCTGCAACAACAAAAATGAGCCGCACGGCCATCGACGCCATGCTGCCCTATATGGAGACCCACTACGGCAACCCCTCCAGCCTGTACCGGCTGGGGCAGGAGGCCGCCGAAGCCTTACAGAGCGCCCGGGAGACCGTGGCCGCCTGTCTGGGCTGCACACCCCGGGAGATCACCTTTACCTCCGGCGGCAGCGAGGCCGACAATCAGGCTTTGATCTCCGCCGCCCGCATCGGTGAGCGCAAGGGCAAGAAGCACATCATCTCCACCGCCTTTGAGCATCACGCCATTCTCCACACCCTGAAAAAGCTGGAAAAGGAAGGCTTTGAGGTGGAGCTGCTGCCGGTGGGCCCCATCGGCACCGTCACCGCCCAGCAGGTAGCGGACGCCATCCGCCCCGACACCTGCCTGGTCACCACCATGTACGCCAACAACGAGATCGGTTCCATCCTGCCCATTGCGGAGATCGGCGCGGTCTGCCGGGAAAAAGGTGTCCTGTTCCATACCGACGCCGTGCAAGCCGCCGGTCATCTCCACATCAATGTCAACGAGCAGAACATCGACATGCTGTCCCTCTCCGGCCATAAATTCCATGGTCCCAAGGGTACCGGCGTGCTGTATGCCCGGCAGGGTATCCCCCTGACCAACATCATTGAGGGCGGTGCCCAGGAGCGGGGCAAGCGGGCCGGTACGGAAAACGTTCCCGGCATCATGGGTCTGGCCGCTGCGCTGAAGGAGGCCTGCGATCACATCGACGAAAACGCCGCCAAGGTCTCCGCGCTGCGGGACCAGCTCATCGCCGGTCTCTCTCAGATTCCCCACAGCGCCCTGAATGGCGATCCCGTCCACCGGCTCCCCGGCAACGTGAACTTCTGCTTTGAGGGCATTGAGGGCGAAAGCCTGCTGTTGCTGTTGGATCAGGCCGGGATCTGTGCGTCCTCCGGCAGCGCCTGCACCTCCGGTTCTCTGGACCCCAGCCATGTGCTGCTGGCCATCGGCCGCCCCCACGAGGTCGCCCACGGCTCCCTGCGGCTGAGCCTGTGCGAATGGAACACTCAGGAGGATGTGGATCACATTCTCAAGGAGGTCCCCCGGATCGTGGCGTACCTGCGGAGCATTTCTCCCGTGTGGAAGGATCTTGCCAGCGGCAAGAAGCAGTTTATGCTGTAACGCTTCCACTCTTCCCAATAGCGCGAATATTTACTTTTTATAACCCAAGGAGGCTTTCAATATGGCACTTTATACAGAAACCGTCATGGACCATTTCACCCATCCCCGGAACGTCGGTGAGATTCCCGATGCCAACGGCGTGGGCGAGGTGGGCAACGCCAAGTGCGGGGATATCATGCGGATGTATATCCAGGTTGACCCGGAGACCCAAGTGATTACCGATGTA
>ERZ772867.1607-NODE-1607-length-24890-cov-4.305778_pt1 | contig 24890 bp, 26 predicted proteins | sample MGYA00511341_ERZ772867 | MGnify/ENA primary metagenome ERZ772867 (study PRJEB29015, sample SAMEA2737707) | human gut metagenome | biome: human gut; feature: human-associated habitat; material: faeces | place: China | collected 2012 ... | reverse complement strand
GATTATAATCGGCCTGACCGGGTTGGATGGAACCGATGCCGGGGCCGCCGCGCATAACATTGATGATGACCACAGGCAGCTCTACGGAGCAGAGCAGACCGATGGACTCCTGCATCAAGGCGATACCGGGAGAAGAAGAAGTGATGAGCACGCGACCGCCGGCAGCGGATGCGCCGTACGCCATGTTAATGGCACCCAGCTCGGACTCGGCTTGGATGAATGCGCCGCCGGCCTTCTTCAGCTCTCTGGACATATACTCGGGAACCTCGCTCTGCGGGGTGATGGGGTAACCGAAATAGTATCTGCAGCCGGCGTTAATAGCGGCGGCAGCGAAGGCTTCGTTACCCTTCATTAATTTCTTTTCTGCCATTTCTCTGTTACCCTCCTACTTATTCCTCAACATAGACATTGATGATGCCGTCGGGGCACATCATTGCACAGCTGGCACAAGCAATGCACTTGTCAGGATCCGTTACGCTGATAGGATGATAGCCCTTTATGTTCACAGCCTCATCATCAAGCTTCAGAATCTTCATAGGACATGCGTTTACACACAGCTCACAGCCCTTGCAGCGGTCTGTTCTGAAGACCAATCTTCCTTTCTTTGCCACTTGACTCACTTCCTTTACTGTTTTCCGGCGGAAAAACCACTTCCACCGGATATAGCTATTATAACGAAAAAAAAGGCCGCAGTCAACGGATTCCACCACCTTAAGGCGGCTTTCCATACGATTTCATCCTTTTACTTAAAAAGAAAATAATTTTTTGTGCAACTTTATTTTTCGTTTATTTTACAGAAAGTCTTTTTAAACGCAGTTTCTCACTGTGAAACTTTTTGTTGACTTCCCGGGAAAAGATTGTTATAATTAAGGCAAATGGGAGGTGGGACACATGAGTGCATTTTGTTATCATGTAGGTCAGCGCATAAAAAAATACAGGAAAAGCCGTGGCTATACCATTGAGCAGTTCTCGGTTATGATTAATAAAAGCAAGGCGACGGTCTCTAAATACGAAAACGGGACCATTACCATTGACATTGATACACTGTATGATATTTCTCAGAAGCTGGATATTGACATGAAGTGCTTTTTAGATTATCAGCCGCCAATGCCGCATAACACCGAGCCGGTTTTGCCCAAAAACTTCTACTTTAACCAGCCCCGGGCCTATATGTACTACTATGACGGGCGCATCCGGCAGATCGTCCGTTCACTGCTTTGCTTCTCCCCTTCCGCGACGGGCGAGACGGTGGATGTGATGCTCTATGTAGGAGTGGAGGATTTTGGCAATCCCGACCGGTGCCAGCATCTGTTTACCGGCGAAATGAAGGCCTTTGACACCATCACCCATATGGTGCTTAACAACCAGATCAATGACGCGGAAAAAATGTACATCTGCATGCTCAATCCCATGCAGACCCGTACCCCGGCCATTGGCCTGCTCTCCGGCATCGGCAGTACGCCGTTCTTTGCTCCTATTGCGCTGAAGACGCTCATTTCCAAGGAGCCGCTGGAAGAAAATGACCGCCTGCTCAACACCATTAAGTTGGATAAGGATGACTATCATCTGCTGAAATACTATAATATGATGGTCGTAAATCGCCCTGCAGCTCTGTTTTTGGAATGATGAGCATAAATAATGCCGGATTAGCGATCCGGCACCTTCAGCGTGTCGAAGCTTTTTTTCGACACGCTGATTTCATTGGTGCCTTCAGGCACCAAAAGGAAAACCGGCGCAGCTAAACTGCGCCGGTTTTATATTAATTCAGCAAAGAATCAGCCGTTCTCTCTCATCTTGGCAAAGCAATCGCTGCAGTAAACGGGGCGATCGCTCTTGGGCTCGAAAGGAACCTTGGCCTCGCCGCCGCAGGCAGCGCAGACAGCGGTGAAATACTCGCGGGGACCGCGGGCGGCGTTCTTGCGAGCGTCACGGCAAGCCTTGCAACGCTGGGGCTCGTTCTGGAAGCCGCGCTCAGCGTAGAACTCCTGCTCACCGGCGGTAAAAACGAACTCCTGGCCGCATTCCTTGCATACTAAAGTCTTGTCTTCGTACATGATTTTACCCTCTCTTTGAGAAATATATTGCGCTCAGCCACTGCTGAAATCGCCGGAAGAAATTTGTCGCCCCACTTTGCGACGAATACGCTGGACGGCATTGTCCACGGACTTGTAGGTCTTTCCCACCGTGTCTGCTATCTCACCGCAGCTTAAACCATCCAGATAAAGGGCTAAAACCCGGTTTTCCAATGTGGACAGCTGGCTGCGCACATGATTCAGCAGTGCCGCAGCCTTCTCACGGTCGATCAGCAGATCCTCCGGATCCAACCGACTATACAGGGGCTGCGCATCGAGAATCGATGCATTCAGGGGTACGGATTCATTCAAGGGGCTATGCTTACCCGCTCGGGCAGCTTTTAAAACGGAACAAAGGCGGCTTCGGATACATATTTCTGCATAAGTGTAGAAACTGGCCTCCCGTGAGGGATCGTACGCGCGCATGGCATCGATCAATCCGAACATACCCTCTTGCATCAAATCCTCGCTGTCCCCACCAACCAAAAAATATGGACGGGCACAACGCCGAACCAGCCGATGATACCGAGCCGCCAAAACTTCCTCGGCGTTGCGGTCACCGGCGCTTAACAGAGTGCAGAGCTGCTCATCGGACTTCTCTTCCAGCTGCTCATACGGTAGTTGCCTGCAATCGTTCATTTACATTATACCTTTTCTACGAATAACTTGTCAAGTAATCCGCAAATCTTTGTAAAATTTGCGCAATTCCTTACAATGTTTTTATGAAATCAGCCAAATCCTGAGCCACCTGATGCGCGGTTTCGACGGTTTTTGCCTCTACCATCACTCGAATCAGGGCTTCTGTGCCGGACGGGCGCACCAGCACCCGGCCATCGCCGTGAAGCATTTCCTCCTGTTGGCGGACCTGCTGCCAAAGGCGGTCATCCTTCATGATTCGTTCCTTTGCTCCGCCGGTAGCAGAAACGGGCACATTGATCAGCTCCTGTGGATACTGGGCGCAGCAGGACACCAGCTCGGAAGCGGGCAAACCAGCCTCGCAATACGACTGCAGGAACTGCAGCGCCGTCAGTTCCCCATCACCGGTGGTCGCGTAGTCACGGAAAATCGTGTGACCGGACTGCTCTCCGCCGATCACATAATCACACTCGATCATCTTTTCTAGCACATGCCGGTCGCCTACATCGGTACACACCAGCTTATAGCCATTATTTCTGCAATATTCATGCAGTCCCAGATTGGACATAACCGTGGCCACGATAGCATCTCCGTTGAGCAGGCCCTTCTTTTTCAGCGTGGCTGCGCAAACGGCCATCACCTTATCGCCGTCAATGGTATTTCCCTTTTCATCCACCAGCAGGCAGCGGTCTGCATCGCCGTCAAAGGCAATACCCAAATCGTACTTTCCATCCACAACGCCGCGTGCCAAGGACTTCAGGTGTGTAGAACCGCAAGCCGTGTTGATATTGATTCCATCCGGTTTATCATGGATAAAATCGGCATGAAGCGGAAGTCTTGAAAACAGTTCGGGCGCAGTGGCCGAGGCGGCACCGTTTGCGCAATCCACCAGCACACGCAGACCGCGCAGGTCGCAGTCTATGGTGGAAACCAGATGGTCGATATAGTTAACTTTCAGCTGGCGCATACCATGCAGGCGTCTGCCGATCTTATCATGAGTCAGCGGGGCAAGCTTCTCGCCGGAGAGAATCACATCCTCCACCCGGGCCTCCATTTCGTCAGACAGCTTATACCCCTCACTGCTGAAAACCTTGATGCCGTTGTGCTCGTAGGGGTTGTGGGAGGCGGAAATCACAATACCCGCATCCGCCTGTTCCTGCACCGTCAGAAAGGCTACAGCCGGGGTTGGGATGGTGCCAAGAGGCATGACATCGCCGCCCATAGAGCAAATTCCCGCCATCAGTGCGGATTCCAGCATATCAGAGGAAATGCGGGTATCCTTTCCGATGGTGATGAGAGGGGCACTTCCCTTTTTCTCAGCCAGCACCTTTGTTACTGCCTGTCCCACATGGAAGGCCAGTTCCACGGTCAGCGTTTCGCCGACCACGCCGCGTATTCCGTCTGTACCAAATAATCTGCCCATAGAATCCTCCAATTTATTGTTCAAATATGTTTGTATTCGAAATTTTACAATTCAAGCTGTTCCTGTCCGAGAAAGGACATCTGCAGGTGATCGTACGCCTTTCTGGTTACGCAGCGGCCACGGGGCGTGCGGGTTAAAAATCCTAACTGCATCAGATATGGTTCGTACACATCCTCCAGCGTAACGGATTCTTCCCCAATGGTGGCAGCCAATGTCTCCAATCCCACCGGGCCGCCGCCATAATTTTCAATGATAGCCCGCAGCATGCGCCTGTCTACCGGATCAAGACCAAGCTGGTCAATTTCCAAAGCATGCAGCGCCTGATCGGCAACCTCTCTTGTGATAACGCCGTTGGCTCGCACCTGAGCAAAATCACGCACCCGCCGCAGCATCCGGTTCGCAATACGAGGCGTTCCCCTGGAGCGGCGTGCAATCTCCATGGCGCCCTGCTCCTCAATGGGGACATTCAGGATGCCGGCGCTACGGCGGACAATCTGCGCCAGTTCCTCCGGAGTATACAATTCCAGTCGCAGGGTAACGCCAAAACGATCCCGCAATGGAGCAGAAAGCTGACCTGCCCGCGTTGTGGCACCGATCAGAGTGAACTTAGGCAGGTCCAGCCGGATGGAGTTGGCTGACGGCCCCTTTCCAATGATGATATCAATTGCATAATCCTCCATGGCAGGATAAAGAATTTCCTCCACAGAACGATTCAGCCGGTGGATTTCATCCACAAACAGGATGTCATTTTCGCTGAGATTTGTCAAAAGCGCCGCCAAATCACCGGGCTTTTCAATGGCGGGGCCGGATGTAATGCGGATATTTACTCCCATTTCGGCGGCAATGATTCCGGCCAATGTGGTTTTTCCCAAGCCCGGAGGGCCGTGAAGCAGCACATGGTCCAGTGGCTCTGTTCGCTGTCGGGCTGCCTCGATGAACACAGACAGGTTCCCTTTTGCCTTTTCCTGACCGATATACTCCCGCAGGCTATGGGGACGCAGAGACAGCTCGCCGTTATCCTCCGGCAGCAGTGATGTTGATACCAGTGGTTCCTCGTAAATATCGTTTCCGAAGTCAATGCTCACGGATTATCTCTCCTTCATTGCGTGTAATCAAGCCATCCGCTTCAGCGCCTGCCTGATTATTTCTTCGAGAGGCAGCGCCTCTGCATCAATTCCTTTCAGAGCAGTTCGAACATCCTGCGGCGAGTATCCAAGCACTGCCAGCGCAGCAGCAGCTTCGCTGGCCTTGTCGCTTCGCACGGTGGCAGACACAGCCGCCGATGCGCCGGAGGCATCGAAAGCGGATTGCTCTTTGGCCAGCTTGTCCTTCAGCTCCAAAATGATTCGCTGGGCAATCTTTTTTCCGATACCCGGCGCACATGTCAGAGCCTTCTCGTCCCCTGTCACAATGCTCAGTGCCAGCTGATCCGGCGTTGTGGACGATAAAATTGCCAGCGCCGCTTTTGGGCCAACGCCAGATACGCCCAGCAGCATTTTGAAGCTGCTCAACTCACTCTGGGTTGAAAAACCGTACAGGTCGAATATATCCTCCCGAACATGAAGATATGTAAACAGCTTCGCTTTCTCTCCCCGCTTCAGCTGAGCAAGGGTGTAGTTTGTGGTCGCACAGGCATATCCGATACCCCCGCAGTCAATTACAGCCAAATTAGGGGTAATCTCAGCCACCGTGCCGTAGACATAATAATACATAGCGTCTCCTTACACCGTTTCCTTCACACCGGGGTCCTTCCGCCGCAACAGGCTGGTGGCACTGCGCGCGTGGCACAGCGCTATGGCCAGCGCGTCAGCTGCATCATCCGGCTTCGGAACCTCCCGCAGCTTCAAAAGCCGACGGGTCATATCCATGACCTGCTTTTTCTCCGCCAGACCATATCCAACTACCGCCTGCTTAATCTGCATAGGTGTATACTCGTATATGGGAATCTGTTTTTTCTCTGCTGCACATAGAATCACCCCTCTGGCGTGGGCCACAGCAATACCGGTGGTGATGTTTTTCGAGAAAAAAAGTTCCTCAATGGATATCTCGTCCGGCTGAAACACCTCGAGAAGCTGCTCCATATCCTGCTGAATTTGCAGCAGCCGAGTAGCCAGTGGAAGTCCTGCCTGTGTCGTAATGGCACCATAGCGCAACATTTGCTGGCGTCCGCGATCAGACTCGATGAGGCCGAAGCCCACAATGGCAACACCGGGGTCTATTCCTAAAATGCGCATGGTAAACCTCCGCCTAATAATCTTTTTTATTATAGCAAAGAGACGGTGAAATAGCAACAAAAACATGCCGCAGCGGAGCTTCCTCCGTCACGGCATGTTTTTCGGTTAAAATCAGGCTCGTGGATGCGCCTTATTATAGATTTCCTTCAGGTGCTGCTTAACCACATGGGTATATATCTGAGTGGAGGCAATATCTGCATGCCCAAGCATCTCCTGAATAGAGCGTAGATCCGCCCCGTTTTCCAGCAGATGAGCCGCGAATGAGTGGCGCAGCATATGGGGGGTAATGTCCTTGGTAATCTCCGCTTTTTCCTGATAATATTTTATAATTTTCCAAAAGCCCTGCCGCGTCATACGCTCACCATTCATATTAACAAACAGCGCGCTCTCTCCGGCGTCAGCAACAATCCGTTCCCGCGCATTGCACAGATACCCCTGCAAAGCTTTCACGGCACCTGCATACAGGGGAATAATGCGCTCCCGCCCCCGGCTGCGACACCGGATAAACCCGGCAGCCAGGTTCACATCCTCCACATTCAGGCCTATCAGCTCCGAAGCACGGATACCGGTGGCATAAAGCAGTTCCAGCATAGCGTGATCCCGGATTCCCTTTTCATCCACGCAGCGAGGCTGCTCCAGAAAGAGCTCTACCTCCCGGTTTGTCAGAATTTCAGGATACCTGCGCTGCACCTTTTGTGTTTTCAGTGCGCTGGTAGGATTGGTTTTTACATAGCCTTTCATCAGCATATAGGAATAAAATGACTTGACCGAGGCCCGGAAGCGGCTCATAGTGGCAGGCGATTTTCCGGCCTGTTCCAGCCCCTGAATGTAGTGGTCCAGTGTGTCATTCTTCACTTTTTTCAGATCCGGCTGCCCGTTTTCACACAACCAACTGGAAAACTGCGTCAGATCACGCATATAAGAGCAGAGTGTGTTGGCGGAAACATGCTTTTCCTCCTGCAAATAGTGCTGGTATGCCAGCAAATAGTCCGCCATAACTTTTCACCTCTCTCTACATATCAAATAATGTAAGTGCTGCCGCAAAAAGGCGCGGCACAAAAGTTACCTCCGCAACCACACCCAGCCCCAGAAGAGCCGGGCACAGGCACAGAAGCCTCAGCTGACGGCCATCCGCCGCCTTTTTGCGGCCTCTTTCGGCACGGGATACAAAGCATCCGCTCTGTCTGGCCAGAAACAGCATGCACGGCAACACCACAAAAAAACGAAGTCCAAACACGGACATAGCAAGCAATACGCCACAGCGCCCCAGTGCAGTAGAAAAAGCTGCCACTGCATAAGCCAATCCGAATCCCTCCAGCGCAAATGCTACGGAAAGGAAAAATTTACCTGACCGGCAATGCCCCAACAGATAGATAGCCGCCGGTCCGCGATAATAGGCAGCCGCAACGCCTAAAATAGAGGCGGCAGCGCTACCATCCTGCAATAGATTTGCATAGCCCTGCAGGTAGGCATTCAGCTGTGCGTCCACCCCGGTGGCAAGCTGAGCGAGATACCCGCCAGCCGCCCCTGCCAGAAAGCAAAGGGACATCCAGAACACAATGAACCGGCCTGTATTTTTCTGTATATTTCGCTTACTGCAGCGTCCTGTCATGATGTTGCTCACCTCGGCCTACTATATGAGACAAGCCCCAACCTTTAGACCGGAACGCAACTAATAATATAGAATACTTTTAGGGAAAGGGCAAGGCTTCTTGCTGGATTTTTTTATTTTTGTCCATTATGGCAAAATGTTATGTAAACAGCGTTATGTAAACTTCGTAAATCCAAAGGAACGCGGCGTGCCCATATAAAATCTGGTTACGCAAGATGTTGTTCTTCAAATCCGGTTTCGCTCCAACATCTTGCTTTCCAAGCATGCCGCTGCCCACCTCGCTTTTACCTGAAGCGGAGCAAAGCCTCATCTGCCCCTTTTTCCCGTTTTTGTGCTATTTGCCATACGATGGCCGCTCCTCCCTCTTGTCCCCGCGTGTACCTTTTTTCTGCCATTATCCGGAAATAGTGCGGCAGCAAGCCCTCCGCCGAACACAGCCGCCGTGATTTGGACACCGTGCGCTCCGAAGGAAAGTTCCGTTTGTATGCTAAACGCCATGGCCCACAGCAAACTATACAGCAGAGCACTTTGCATCACTGCACGCAGCAGCCGTTTCTGCTTCCCCTTCAATGCGACCAAACCGCCGGCAAAAGATGCAGCCGCCCAGGATACTGCCAGCCACTCACCCGTCATTTCCGGCACCAACCCTTTCAGCATCAGCCACGCTCCCAGCAGCCCCATCCCGGCCCAGATCAGTAACGATACTGCCAAACCGAGCCATGTTCGTCTGCCCAACCAATCTCCGATTTTCATAAAGAAACCTCCCCCAATATGCTGTAAAAGCATATTGAGAGAGGTTGACTTTTATGACGGTATCAGCCCTCGGAAGAAGTATCCTCGCCAGATTCTGCAGGGGTCTCCTCAGCTTTCTTCTCAGCAGGGGCTTCAACGGCTGCCTGAGCTTTTTCCTCGGCAGCTTTCTCAGCCTTCTTGGAGCGAGGAGCGGCAGCGGCAGCAGCCTGCTCATCCAGCGTACCAACGGAACCGATAGCGCTCTTCAAAAACTCCATGCGAACGCGGTCTTCGCTGGTCTCAATGACTACAGTGCGGTCGGTGATGGAAACCACACGGCCATACACGCCGCCAATGGTGGTGATCCAGTCGCCTTTTTTCAGGCTGCTGCGCATTTCCTCAGCCTGCTTCTTCCGTTTGTTTTCAGGACGAATCAGCAAGAAATAGAAAATGGCGATCATCACAACGATCATCAAGATGGAGGACATGCCGCTGGCAGCAGCGCCGCCGGTGGTGGACGCATAAGCGATTTCAAACATGGGACAGATCTCCTTTTATCACAATATGATGGTATTATACAGAATTTGCACGATTTTGGCAAGCCCTTTTCGATATTTTATAATTGCTTCAAATCCGGCGAGCCAGTTTTTCGCTATATTCCTGACGAAACGCCTCGAACTGTCCATTGTCCAGTGCATCCCGAATGCGCTGGGCCAGCTTGTTGTAAAAATACAGATTATGCATTACCGCCAGCCGCATGCCAAGCATTTCCTCCGCCGCAAACAAGTGGCGCACATAGGCACGGCTGAATTTACGGCACACCGGGCAATCGCACTCCGGGTCGATCGGCCCATCATCAAGCTTATATTTTGCATTTTTGATGTTCATGGAGCCTTGCCATGTAAATAGCTTGCCATGGCGTGCATTGCGGGCAGGCATGACGCAGTCAAAGAAATCTACGCCTCGTGCCACCCCCTCAATGATATTGCTGGGTGTTCCTACTCCCATCAGGTATCTTGGCTTGTCCTGCGGCATATAAGGCTCAACCTGCTCGATGATCTGATACATCACCTCAGTCGGTTCTCCCACCGCCAGGCCGCCAATAGCATACCCATCGCAATCCAGCTTTGCAATTTCCTGCATGTGCCAAATACGCAGATCCGGGAATGTAGCACCCTGATTGATACCAAAAAGCATCTGCCCCGGATTCACTGTGTCCGGCAGTGCATTCAGGCGGTCGTGCTCCCGCTTGCAGCGTTCCAACCACCGGAGCGTCCGCTCACAGCTGTCTTTGGCATAGGTATAGGTCGCAGGATTTTCCACGCATTCATCAAAAGCCATCGCAATATCGGAGCCAAGATTAGATTGGATTTGCATGCTTTCCTCTGGCCCCATAAAAATCCGGTGCCCATCCAGATGAGATGCAAAGGTCACACCCTCCTCCCGTATTTTCCGCAGACCGGCGAGCGAAAAAACCTGAAAGCCACCGGAATCCGTCAGAATCGGCCCATCCCAGCGCATGAACCGATGCAGGCCGCCCAGCGTACGGATTACCTCATCACCGGGGCGCAGATGCAGATGGTAGGTATTGGACAACTCGATCTGACAGCCTATTTCTTTCAGGTCGAAGGCGCTGAGCCCTCCCTTGATAGCCCCCTGCGTACCTACATTCATAAAAACAGGCGTCTGTACCTCGCCGCCATGGGCACACCGGAAACGGCCGCGTCTGGCGCAACCCTCCCGCTTGATTACTTCAAACATATCCGATAGTCCTTTTCGTTCAGAATTGAAAAATGGTACGCACATTGTGCGTACCATTTTATCTTACCAGATTCCTCCGTCAAGTCAAGCTATTTATATAGTGGGGAATGTAGAAGACGGGCCGTTCACGCAAAATGATGACTGTCAATCTGCCCTTTGCCTCGAACATCCTCTTTAGAGCCGTCCAGTTCCGGGTTGACATACCGCGCAAACCATCCCTCCAGCTGTTGGCGCATTTGCTTGATTCGTTCCTGATGCTGGGGCTGATTTACCAGATTGCGCATTTCCTCCGGATCGTGCACCAAATCATAAAGTTCGTCCGGTCCCTGTGGGTATCGGCACACATACTTCCATTCCTGTGTGCGAATCATACGCACCGGGCCGTATTCATCGTAGACCACCACCTCATCCCGGAAATGGTCCTCTTTTCCCCGCAGAATGCCAGCAAAGCTTTTCCCAGGCATATCCGGACGGGGCGTAAATCGGATTCCCGCCAACTCCAGAAGCGTTGGATACAAATCGTAATGACTGACCATTTCCCGATTAACCACGCCGGAAGGAATATGACCCGGATAGGCAAATAGTCCCGGTACCTTCACCGATGTATCATACATGTTCTGCGGATAGGTGCCATTCCCTTTTCCAAAAATGCCATGGTGCCCCATATTGCTGCCATTGTCCGAAGTAAAAACAATCAGCGTATCCTCACTCAATCCCTGCCGATCCAATTCTTCCAGCAGACGCCCCACAGCAGCATCCATCGCTGTGACCGCCGCAAAATAGCCGCGTAGACTTTCACGCCGGTATTGCTGCCATTCCTCCTCGATGGGAGCATACTTTGCATGGATAAATCGAACGCCCGGATGAGGCAGACTGTCCCACTGCGCTCTGCTCTGCTTTGCCTCAGCGCACCATGGATGCGGCGGAAGATTCGGAATGGTGTCAAACGGGCAATCGTTATACATATCAATATATTTTTTCGGGTGGCACTCTGCCGCCCAAGGGGAATGGGGCGCCGTGTAGTGTACCGCCAAAAAGAACGGCTGATCCCCGCCTCCGTGGCGGCGCAGAAAACTCATCGCGTTATCTGTGATGTAGTCCGTTACATATACGCCATGCTTCATGGTCATTTTGCCGTCTTCCAATACAATGGGGTGATAATAGTTGTCTCCGCCCATCGCCTCGGTGTGCCAGTCGGAAAAACCCGCCTGCGGAGTTGCACTATCCCCCATGTGCCACTTGCCGGACAGGCCGCAGACATATCCGTGCTCAGCAAGCACTTGGCTGAAAGTCTCGCGCCCTTTCAGATATTGGATGGCATGATCGCCCCGTAGCTGCTGCCTGGGCCAAAGATATTCATAAGGAGGGTCTTCCTTGTAAAGCATCCCGCGGAGCACATCGTCCAACTGAGACTCAGAAACATGCCCCTTCGCCAGCCAGTCGTGAATGCCGTGCTGGGATGGAATCTTTCCGGTATATATGGACGCCCGCGCCGGCGAACAAACCGGAGAGACGCAGAAGAAATTTTCAAACCGCATACCATTTTCTGCAATCCGGTCCAGATTCGGTGTTTTTAATTCGTGATTTCCGGCGCACCCCATTGCCCAGGCGCCCTGATCGTCCGTCAGGATGAATAGTATATTGGGGCGTTTTTTGGTTTCGTTCATTTCGTTTCCTCCCAATTATTCTCTTTCTTCGCGCAAAACTGATTTCGTTTCAAAATTTCAGTCTGCGTAAGAATCCATTCGTCTTTCCGCAGATAAGATTCGTCTTTATTTGTGGGAATTATATACCAAACTGCCCTATTTTGTCAAATAACATGTTATTTTATTATATTTTTATTGCTTATATTGTCACTTTTAACAAATAGAAGCGCCTATATATGTCAAAAAAATGCATTGAGTTTTCAATCGTTCTCCTTTATTATTAGTATAAACTAATTTTGTTTTGATACGATACTGTACTTTTGCCTTGTAACCTTCTTTTTATGTGCATCTGTTATGCCAATTGGGAGGAACGGTTCCCCCGGGAGAATTCAATATGGGACTTTTTGATGTAAATAATTCATTCTGGCAGTTTCTCAATAAGATGGCTGATCAGTTTCTTCTGAGCCTTCTCTGGTTTCTGTGCAGCATTCCGATCATTACCTTTGGTGCATCCACCGCCGCTTTTATCAGCGCCTCAACCAAGCTATACCTGAACGAGGACGGAAACCTGACTCACGATTTTTTCTCCGCCTTTAAAGCAAATTTTCTCCGGTCTACCGGGATGGGACTCTCTCAGCTGCTTCTGTTTATCCTGCTGGCTGCGGACCTGAGAATCTGCTACATCATGCAGCAGCGGGTGGGGTATTTCCTATTGGCAATTCTGGTTGTTCTGTCCCTGTTCTGTCTGGCGGCTTCTTTTTTTACATGGACATATATCAATAGCTCAAAGGCATCCATCCTGAAAGTCTGGAAAACCGCATTTTTTACGGCAGCGGCGTATTTGCCTCACTCCGTCGCCATGTTGGTGCTGGCGGTGCTGGGTGTGTTTGTTACACTGCGTTTTTCCTACCTGGCAATTCTCCTTCCCTGTCTGGTCATTTACCAGTATGCGCGGGTGTATGCATGGATATGGAGACGGGACGGGCGTATTCGCGCCATGCTTGGTGTGGAGGATGTGGCAGAATCTAATTGAATCCGTATTTTGTGCGCTTATGCGTATGGAATAAAAGCGAAGACAAAACTAAATTGAAAAAACGGAGGAGTAAACATGAAAAAAGCAGTATCTCTGCTCTTGGTAGCGTTGATGCTTCTCAGCCTGGTTGCCTGCGGCAACGGCGGCTCAGATAACAAAAACGACACCAAGACCGATCCCGCCATGTATGAGGTCACCGAACCCGTCACCATCGAATTCTGGCACAACTACACGAATCAGGTCCGCGCTGATTTCCTGCAGACTGCTGCCAATGAATTCAACGCCTCTCAGGACAAGATCACCGTTGATGTGAAATACATCGGCGACTATCCTGTCATCGCCGAGCAGGTGGCCGGCGCCGTTTCTGCCGGTACTGGCCTGCCCGCCATGTCCACCATCAATGTTCCCCGCGTGCTGAACTTTGCGGCCAGCGACATCGTCGAGCCTCTGGATGGCTATCTGGCTGCCAGCGACAGCGCTGACGGCTTCTACGCCGAACTGCAGAACTCTCTGGCCGACAAGAATGGTACCATCTATGGTATTCCCTTCGGTATCTCTGCCGGCTGCTGCATCTATAATAAAACCGTTCTGGATCAGCTGGGCATGCCTTTCCCCGAGACTTGGGACGAGTTCAAGGTCTGGTGCAAGAATGTACACGAAGCTACCGGCAAGGTTGCTTTTGGCTTCGCTTACGACTTCAACTATATGAACAACTTCTTCATCAATGTCACCGGCATTGATCCTCTGGGTGACGGCACCGTATCCCAGCTGGATGACGAGCGTGTCATCTCCTTCCTGAAGGATATGCGCGAGCTGGTTCAGGCTGGCTATTGCTCCTACATCGGAGCCAGCGTCAACAAGGCTTCCGACGATCAGGCAACCGCTTTTGCTCTGGGTGAGTTGATTGCCTTTACCGATACCAGTTCCAATGTTGTCAAGGCCATCAGCAGTTCCGATTTTGAGGTCGGCACCGCCGTTGGTATCACCGGCACGGATAAGGCTCCCATCACCACATCTTCCGGTGCTGCTCTGGTAATTTATGCCGACAATGATCAGAACACCAAGAACGCCGCTTTCCAGTTTGCCATGTACCTGACCAGCAAGGAAAAGACTGCTGACTGGGCCGTGAACACCTGCATGTTCCCCGTTCGCGAGGGCTGCGACCTGACCGCCATGTTCGAAAAATATCCCGGCAGCGAGGGCGTGTTTGCTCACGGTGACAGCATCGTCGGTAAAAACAAGTCTTCCGCCATGCAACCCGCTATGGAAATCGTTGTTGGCGTTGTAGGCGAGTATGTCAAGGGCGATCTGTCTGAGGATCAGTTCCCCGCCAAGTGGGAAGCCACTAAGAAAGAGGTCGACACGCTGCTGGCCGACGCTTCCTGAGTTGATTCCCTGATTACTGTTTCGTAATTTCACAGCGTATCCCCTGCCGCTCAACGGCGGCAGGGGATACAGAATTATTTTTCACCTTGGCAAATCCTGACGAGAGGAGGATATATCTGTATGCCAGCTATATCTCATCCGGCGCCCCCCGCCTCTCCGGCCGCTTCTCAGCCGCCTGCCGCGAAGCCCCGGAAAAAACGCAAGTACACGAAAAAGAATTTTCTGGAGTTCCTCTGCACAGTGCCCGCGCTGCTGCTGATCGTACTTCTGAACCATTATCCTTTGGTGGAGCTGGTTCGTTATAGCTTCACCGACTGGAACATGCTGAAAAAAAATTACAAGTATGTCGGCCTGACAAACTGGAAATGGTTCTTCACGACGCTGGACACCAACCATGTCCTGAACTCTTTTAAGGTCACTCTGCTCTACACAGTGGCACACCTTGCCATCATCATCATTGTCGGTCTTCTGTTTGCGCTTTTGTTTAACCGCATGAACAAGGCCTACGCTTTCATGCGCTCCGTAATTTTCATGCCGCACTATGTGGCAATGTCTTCTGTGGCCATTATTTTCCTGTGGCTGACCAATGAGAATTACGGCGTGTTCAACTATGTGCTCAAGCTGCTGGGCCTCAGCCCTGTGGCATGGCTGTCTTCCTCCAGCGTGGCAATCTGGACGCTGGTCATCGTGGCAGCCTGGCGCGGCATCGGATATAACATGATTATTTACCTGTCCGCCATGCAGGGCATCAACAAGGACTATTACGAAGCGGCCGCGCTGGATGGAGCCAGTCGCCTCGCTATTTTCCGTCGGATTACGCTTCCCATGCTGGCCCCCACCACCGCCTTCCTGCTGGTCACCCAGTTTATCAGCTCCATGAAGGTCTATAATGTGGTGGATATCATGACCTCCGGCGGCCCCGCACACTCCACCGAGGTGCTGGTATATATGCTGTACCAGATGACCTTCGAGAGTTACCGTATCGACCGTGCATCCGTCATCGCCATCGTGTTCTTTGTCTTCCTGATGATTGTCACGGCCATCACCACCAAATGGCAGGACCGCAAGGTCAACTATGACGCGTAAGGAGGAGATTACCGTGAAAAAAACTACCATACTCGTCTCTCCCGAAGTGCGTCGCGCCCGGCGCAGAAATGTGCTGCAAACCATCTTTGCCGTAATCGCCACGCTGATTATGGTGTTCCCGCTGTACTGGCTCGTAGTTACTTCCCTGAAGACAGAAGCTGAGGTGCTGACCCTGACGCCCGCTTTCTGGCCCAAATCCCTTCAATGGTCGAACTATGAGTTCGCCTGGAACGCAATCAACTTCCTGCGCTTCATGGGCAACACTCTGTATGTTACTCTCTGGACGATGCTCATTCAGACGGTCGTGGGCGTTTTGGCAGCTTATGGCTTTGCAAAGGGAAACTTCCCTGGCAAAAACTTCCTGTTTCTGCTGGTGCTCAGCGCTATGATGATCCCCGCTCAGGTTACCTTCATCCCCATCTATGTGATGATTGCCAAGCTGGGCTGGGTGGATACCTTCTCCGGCCTGATTTTGCCCGGCGCCGTATCAGCCTACATGATTTTCATGCTGCGCAACAACTTCATGTCCGTGGACCAGAGTTATCTGGATGCCGGCCGCGTAGACGGCTTGGGGATTCTTGGTACGATCTGGTATGTGCTGATTCCCATGTGCAAAGCATCGGTTATTACCACATCGCTGGTTTCCTTTATCGACGGATGGAATAACTATTTCTGGCCAAAGATCATTTCCAAGAGCGACAGCACGCGCCTGATTTCCGTCGCTCTGGTCAAGATGAAAAATATGTGGGCTGATTTGTCCGGCAGCGGCTTTTATAATACCATCATGGCCGGCGTGACCATTTCCATCATTCCCATCATCCTGATCTTTGCATTCAATCAGAAGTACATGCTCCAGGGCTATTCCAAGAGCGCAATGAAGTAAGACTCTCATGAAAGACAAAAAATACCGTTTGCGGGATGTACCACGCGGCCAGCGTTTGAGGCACTTTTTCCATTATTACAAGCTGCATGTATTCTTCGGTGCAGCGCTCCTGATCTTGCTGGGGCAGGTGCTCTATGCCTTTCTTACGCCTCAGCCGGAGGTCCGGGTCATGTGGTTATCAGACCAATATACCGCCAATTGCGAATATGCCTTGCGGGACACACTGAAATCGCTGGACTGGGATTTGAACGGAAACGGTCGGGTTGATACGCAGTTGACCTACATCTGCTTCGATCATTCATATCATGATTTGAGTTATGATACCAAATCTGAACTCACTGTCCTGGCTGCGGGGCAGACTTACTCCTTCTATCTTGTCAATGACTATGCCAAGTCATGGATGGAGGAAAATGATATTCTGGCCCATTGGTCGGACATCGGCATCGAGCAGGATGGTTTCGCCGCTGTGCCAGTTTCCCAGCTTTCGGTATTTTCCGGTCAATATGAGCAGCCACTGCAATCGCTGTGGCTATGTGTCCCCTCTCCCACCGCTGATCCCGCCGATCAGGCAGAGTATCAGCGTCAAGCAGAGGCACTGCGGCGCCTTTTACTTCCGTAATCCGCAACCGGGCGCCGGTCCGTCTGGCGTCCGGTTCTATTTCTGCAAGAAAATCGAGGTAATGTATTTATGAAACTATCTACCACCACCGGCCTGTATGAAAAAAGCGGCAACACCACCGACATCCGCAACATCAACGATATTCTTCGTATTCTGCACAAAGTAGGGTACGATACCTTTGATTTGGGCTTCTGCCCCCACGAGCATCCTCACTTTGTGCTTCGCGGCGACGACTGGGAGAAAAAAATCGACCAGATCGGTGAAACGGCTGCCAAACTGGGGGTTACATTCTATCAGAGCCATCTCCCCTTCGTGCCTGGTTGTTGCCCTTCCCTGTACCCTAAGTTCAAGGAACCGGGCTTTATCGAGTATTTCGACGAAATGACCCGCCGCGCCTATCTGGCAAGTGCCCGATTGGGTGTGAAGTGGGCGGTCGCCCATCCCCGTTCCTACCCGGAATACAACTATGAAAGCAAGGCCTCTCTCGAGGAAAACCGTGCTTGGGGCGACAAGTATGTCGAACTCGGCATCAAACTTGGTGTTGGCACAGCCATGGAAAATATGCTGCCTCCGCTGGACCGCAGGCAGTATTCCAACCGCTATTGTGTTCATTATGAGCAGCTCATTGATCTGGTCGACAGCTATAACGATTCCATGGTAGGCATCTGCTGGGATACCGGCCACGCAAACCAGACCAAGTGCGATCAGGGGCGAGCGATGCGCGCTATCGGCAGCCGCCTGCGCGTCCTGCATATCAATGACAATAACTATGGCTTCCGCGATGAGCATCTTCTGCCCTTTATGGGCGATGTAGACTGGATTGCCGTTCTGCGTGCGCTGCACGAGATTCATTATCAGGGAACCCTGAACTATGAAACGGGCAAGGTCGCTGTTGGCGCTTATGACGAGATGCAAATAGATCTTGCAAAAGCCTGCTACCAGAATGGCCTACGCATGCTGGAGCTGTACGAAAAGCTGGGGGAAGAATTCTAAGCACTCCAATGTTCATAAAGAAGGACGCCTGTGCTAAACACAGGCGTCCTTCTTTATCGCATTTTACAGCACGGTAATGCCATTGTCTTCCAGAACCTTCACAATATCCTCCGGCAAATTTCCGTCCGAGATCACATAATCCACAGCCTGCAATGGGATATTGCGCGGTGTATGCGCATAGTTCACCTTGGATGAATCCATCAGCACGGCGACCTTATTGGAATGTTCAATCACCTTGCTCATAGTCGCAGCAATAATCGGCGTGTTGCAGGAAAATCCCAGATTTGGATGGAACCCGGGTGTACCAATAAACGCCCAGTCAAACCGCAACTCCTCCAATGCGCTGAGAACCATCGGTCCCTTCAGGCGCATGATATTCCGATCCAGTGTGCCACCCAACAATTCGATATGAATATCCGGTGTGGCGGGCATATCCATGGCAACCAGAATGCCGTCCGTGAAGACATACATAGGTTTCTGCGGCAGATTTTTTGCAAGTTCTGCGCAGGTTGTACCGGAAGAAATATAAATCGAGCTTCCCGTGTTTTCCAGCAATTCCGCTGCCTTTTTTCCAATCAGGGATTTCTCTATCTGGTGCAGCGATTTTCGGTTAGAAAAGCTGGTTCCTATCCCTGCAATGTCCAGAATAGACTTGGCCCCGCCATGAACGCGCACCAGCTTCTTCTCCTCATCCAGACTCCGAAGATCTTTGCGCAGCGTCACCTCAGAGACAGTCGGAAACAGTTCCCGCAAGTCTTTTATCGAAACCTCTCCCATCTGCTCTACCAGATCAACGATCGCCTGTCTCCGCTTTTCCATGGCCGTGTCCTCGCTTTCCTTACTTCCTGCTGCAATTTCAGAAACGCTTTTTCTTTGATAAATTTTCCTCAATACAGTATATCACAAAATAACAATACTCGCAAGAAACAAAAGAAAAAAAGACCTGTTTTTTCTCGAATTCTTCCAAATTTGCAGCCATATGTTTTGTTTTGAAATATATGTCTTGCGTTTTGCAGTTTCAGTTTCAGGAATCAGCGGTATCAAACAAAACCAAAATTTATTTTTCTGTAGCTGTATCCAAGATCAGCATCGCGTCACCAAAGGAAAAAAAGCGATACCGCTCCCGCACAGCCTCCTTGTATGCCGCAAGCACATGTTCACGCCCAGCCAAAGCTGACACCAGCATAATCAGCGTAGATTCCGGCAAGTGAAAATTTGTAATCAGGCCGTCCAACACCTTGAAACGGTAGCCTGGATAAATGAAGATATTGGTCCATCCGGCACAGGCCCGCATGGTACCGTCCTCCTCAGCCCAAGATTCCACGGTTCTGCAGGAGGTAGTCCCCACACAAATCACCCGTCCTCCCCGAGCCTTTGTTTCATTGATTAAATCAGCCGTTTCCTGCGGAATGACGCAGTATTCACTGTGCATTTCATGGTCTGTAATGTCATCTTCCTTTACAGGGCGAAAAGTTCCAAGCCCCACATGCAATGTTACATATCCAATATTCACGCCCATATCCTGAACCTGCCGCAGCAGTTCTTTTGTGAAATGCAGGCCAGCCGTAGGTGCCGCAGCTGAACCAATCACACGCGAGTAAACCGTCTGATACCGTTCCCGATCCTGCAGTTCTTCCTTGATATAAGGCGGCAACGGCATCTTTCCCAACCGGTCCAGAACCTCCAGAAAAATTCCTTCATACTCAAAACGCACCAGCCGGTTGCCGCCGTTCACTTCCTCAGTCACCTCAGCGGTCAACTCCCCGTTGCCAAAGCTAAGCTTTGCCCCGGGACGGAGCTTTTTCCCGGGACGCACCAGACACTCCCAGGTCTTATTCCCCCGGTCGATTAACAACAGTACCTCGCAGGCGCCGCCGCCCGGAAGCCGTTGCCCCAAAAGGCGCGCAGGCAGCACCCGCGAATCATTTAGAATCAGACAATCCCCCGGGTGCAAATATTCCGACAGGTCAAAAAAGTGCCTGTGCTCCCATGCGCCGCTGTTTTTATCCAGAACCAGCAATCTGGAAGCGTCCCGACGCTGAATCGGCGTTTGCGCAATCAGTTCCTGTGGAAGATCAAAGTAAAAATCACTTGTTTTCATCATGTACCCCTGCTTTGTTCATCATTCTGAGTCGCAGGCGCTTATCCTCCCACAGCCTGCTACCATTCTATTATAGCCTAATAATCAAATTTCTTCAATACTTAGCCTACTTTTCACGCAAAAAGGCGGCATACCCATCTATCCGGATATGCCGCCTTCCCATTATTTCGCTGTCTTACCTTCGATTAGCGGGAAATCAACCCATCTGCACACGATGGAAAACCTTCTTACCCTTCTTGATAATCAGGCCGTCGCCGCAGAACTGCTCTCCGTCAAAGGATTCATCAATAGATTCAACCTTCTTGTCGTTCACGGCCACACCACCCTGCTGAATCAGGCGTCTCGCTTCACTGTTGGAGGCACAAAGCCCGCACTTAACCAGCAGGCTCATCACACCGATCTTGCCATCGGTCAGATCAGCCTCTGCCAGTGTTGTAGTGGGCATATGCTCTGCACTGGCGCCTCCGCCGAACAGCGCACGGGACGCCTCCTGCGCCTTCAGTGCCTCTTCCTCGCTGTGAACCAGCTTGGTCAGTTCAAATGCCAGAATCTCTTTGGCCTCATTAAGCTTGGAGCCCTGCCAACCGTCCATCTCATCAATCTGCTCCAGCGGGAGGAAGGTCAGCATCCGAATGCATTTCAGCACATCTGCGTCTTCCACATTGCGCCAGTACTGATAAAATTCGAAGGGACTTGTCTTGTTCGGATCCAGCCAGACAGCGCCCTTGGCAGTCTTACCCATCTTTTTGCCTTCGGAGTTCAGCAGCAGCGTAATGGTCATGGCATGGGCATCCTTGCCCAGCTTTTTACGGATCAGCTCCGTGCCGCCCAGCATATTGCTCCACTGGTCGTTTCCGCCGAACTGCATGTTGCAGCCATAGTGCTGGAACATGTAGTACCAGTCGTAGCTCTGCATAATCATGTAGTTGAACTCCAGGAAGCTGAGTCCCTTCTCCATGCGCTGCTTGTAGCACTCTGCCCGCAGCATGTTATTCACAGAGAAGCATCCGCCCACTTCCCGCAAAAGCTCGATATAGTTCAGCGGCTTCAGCCATTCGGAGTTATAAAGCATCAACGCCTTTCCGTCAGAGAAATCAATAAACTTCTCCATCTGCCGCTTGAAGCACTCAGCATTATGCTTGATGGTCTCCTCAGTAAGCATCTGGCGCATATCGGTGCGGCCAGAAGGATCGCCGATCAGAGTTGTTCCATCGCCAATCAGGGCGATAGGCTTATTGCCGGCCATCTGCAGGCGCTTCATCAGGCAAAGCGCCATAAAGTGCCCCACATGAAGGGAGTCAGCCGTGCAGTCAAAGCCAATATAGAATGTGGCCTTGCCATTGTTGACCATTTCACGGATTTCATCCTCATTTGTAACCTGCGCAATCAGGCCCCGGTCTACCAGTTCTTCATAAATTCCCATTGTTATATTGCTCCTTTCACACATCTTCATGTTTTTCTTCGATGACAAAGGATGAAAAAAACGCCCTCTGCCACCTGGACAGAGGGCGATATGATCGCGGTACCACCTCATATTCGCCATTGCCTCGCGGCGAATGGCCTTGCCGGGTGCCAACACACCCTGACGCTGTAACGGGCGCACCCGACACATCCCTACTGAGAAAGCAACTTCCGTTCGGAAGGCAGCTCAAGGATGTATTCACGCCATTTTCCTCTCCTCTTTACACCAAACAGAGTCTCTCTTTGCAGGTTAAAACGGCGCTACTCTTTCCCATCATTGCTGTGAAAATATGGAATTGATGTTTCTGATTATACTCGAATGCTGCCCATTTGTCAAGCATTTTATCCCAAAGTTTTCTTAAATTCATCTGCGGCAACAAGCAATTCTTCCGCCCCCTGCAGCATGGTGTCGGTAATCCGGCTTCCACCGGTCAGCCGGGCCAGCTCCGCCCGGCGCTCCGCGCGTTCCAGTTCCTTCACCCGGGTGTAAGTGCGGCCATTTGTCTCTCCCTTTTCCACCGCAAAATGGGTATCTGCCATCGCGGCAAGCTGCGGCAGATGGGTCACGCAAAGCACCTGTTTTTTTCGTGAAATGCGGGCCATTTTTTCGGCCACCTTCTGGGCCGCGCGGCCGGATACACCGGTATCCACCTCGTCAAACACCATGGTTCCCACTTGGTCCTGCTCGCTGAGTACATTCTTCAGGGCCAGCATAATTCGGGCCAGTTCGCCGCCTGAGGCTATCTTATGAATCGGGCGAAGCTCCTCTCCCACATTGGCAGACATCAAAAAACGCACCTGATCTATTCCATCGCTGTCCAATGCTTTTTCTTCGAAATCGACCTGAAAGCGGATCTTTCCCATGTCAAGCTGCCGCAGTTCCGTCAGGACCTGCTTCTCCATTTCCTTTGCAGCAGTTTTTCGGCGCTCCGACAGCACCTCCGCTGCCTGCCGCGCAGTCTTTTCCGCTTTTGCCAGCCGCTTTTCCAGCTGCAGCAGCGTATCTCCTGCATATTCAATCGCATCCAGTTCCTGCCGGCACTTATCTAGATAAGCCAGCATTTCCCCCACGGTGGGACCATATTTCTTTTTCAGGCGATACAGCTGATCCATCCGCCCTTCTACCTCATCAAGCTCCGTGGGAGAAAAATCGAAATCCTCGCGCTTGTCCTCAATGGTATACGCCAGATCATACACCTCGCTGTAAGCCGCTTCCAGCCGTCTGCACAGCTCCTCATAGCTTTCGTCAAGCCCGCGCACGGGAGCAAGATGCTCCAGCGCCTGCCGCAGCAGGCCCACCGCGCCATCGCCGCTGTCATCGCCACTGAGGCTGTAGTGTGCGCCTTCCACGGCTGCAATAAACTTTTCACTGTTGCGCAAAAAACTGCGGCGGGCAGCCAGTTCCTCCTCCTCGCCTTCCTTTATTTTTGCTCTTTCCAGCTCGTTGATCTGAAAGCGCAGCGTATCTACCCGGCGCTCCTTTTCAGCCTCATCCATCTGCAAAGCGCCTATCTGTCGCCGCAGTTCCTGCACTGCGTTAAAGGCAGCCCTGTAAGAGTCCAGCAGTGGTTGAACCTGCCCAAAGCGATCCAGATAGAGGATATGCTGCTCCTCGTCCAGCAGCTGCTGGCCATCATGCTGGCCATGAATATTCAGCAATCGGCTTCCCAGCGTGCGCAGCTGCGTCACAGTCATAGGCCTCCCATTGCAGCGGCAAACATTTTTTCCGTCCGCATGAATTTCCCGCTGCAGCAATAGTTCGGTCCCCGAGATGCCCATATCTTCTGTCAATTCCTCCGGAACACCGGAAAAAATCGCACTGACAAAGGCATGATCCATGCTGGTACGGATCAATTCCCGACTGGCCCGCTGCCCCAGCACGGCACTCATAGCGTCAATCACGATGGATTTACCGGCACCGGTTTCGCCGGTCAGCACATTAAAGCCGGGCCGAAAAGCGATGTCTGCCTGCTCAATGATGGCAATATTCTCAATATGCAGCAGCTCCAGCATACTTCATTCCCCCGCCTCAGTGCAGCATTTCACGAATCTCGGCGGCAAACTCGGCCGCGCTTTCATTGTCCCGCATAATCAGCAGCACCGTATCATCGCCAGCCAGCGTCCCAACCACATAACCAACCTCCATCCCGTCGATGGCAGAGGCTGCACCGCTGGCAAGACCCGGCATGGTACGAATCACAACCAGATTCTGCGCAAAATCCACACTGAGAATGCTTTCACGGAAGATTGTCTGCAGCTTCTCGGCAAAATTCAGCTTCGTTTTATGTGCAGACACAGCATAGCGATAGCGTCCCTGCCCGGCAGGCTCCTTAATCAAATGCAGCTGCTTGATGTCCCTGGAAATCGTAGCCTGTGTACTGGAGATTCCCCGCTTCTGCAGTCTGTCCAGCAGCTGCTCCTGCGTTTCAATGATCTCCTCGCTGATGATGGCAAGAATCTGATTTTGACGGTCATTTTTCATATTTAGCGGCCTCCATTGCCATTTTTTTATCGAGAATTTCGCAAAAGCTCTTTTTGGAAAGTCGTACCAGCTTCGTGGTATATTTTGAGTGTCGAACCTGCACAATATCGTTATTTTTCAGAGAGAACGCCTTTCCGCCATCTGCGGAAAGATACACAAATTTCCGGTCAGCGTCCGGTGCTGTGACCCGGATTACATGCTCCGGTGCCAGCACATAGCTGCTTGACCGTGTGGTATGCGGGCAAATTGGCGTCAATAGGATATTTTTTGCTGTTGGCTCAACAATCGGCCCGCCTGCTGCCATCGAATAGCCGGTGGAGCCTGTGGGCGTAGACACCACCACTCCGTCACCGCCGATCCGTGTTAAAAATCCTTCCTCAGTGAAAATTTCCAGCCGTACTACCCGCGCGATCGAGCCCTTGGAGATTACTGCGTCATTCAGCGCAATGGTGCTGTACACCGGCTTTCCCTCCCGCAGTACAGCCACATCCAGCATCATGCGTTCTTCAATCGTCAGATTCCAGTTTTTCAAATCCCGAAGCCGTTCCAGTTCATCCGGCTCCAGTTCAGACATAAATCCAAGGCTTCCCAGATTGATACCCAGCACTGGCACCCTGTTCATAGCCACGGTTCTTGCCAGATGCAGAATCGTTCCGTCTCCTCCAAAAGCAATCAGCAGGTCGGCTCCGCGAATCTCCTGCGGCAGCTGCCGGATGGGAAATCCCAGATG